>Ga0105047_10000003_pt1 | contig 278931 bp, 253 predicted proteins | sample MAT04_FD_78384 | JGI IMG/M metagenome (GOLD analysis project Ga0105047, IMG submission 78384) | Freshwater microbial communities from Lake Fryxell liftoff mats and glacier meltwater in Antarctica - MAT-04 (megahit assembly) | ecosystem: Environmental > Aquatic > Freshwater > Ice > Liftoff...
ACTGCGACCACCGCCAACGCCATCGAACTGCCGGACCGGCTGTCGATCGAGCCGAACAGCCCCTATTTCAACGAGGCTCTGCTGGATCTCGACGTCGGGATCCGGTTCAAGGGCCAGGAAAAGAACAACGTGATCGAGTATTGCGTCAGCGAGGGCTGGGTCCGCGTGGCCGCCGGCACGGCGAAGGACCGCTTCGGCAATCAGCTCGCGATCAAGGTTCACGGACCCGTCGAACCTTACATCCGCCCGCGAAGCTGACCCGCACAACTTCGCTGAGCGCAACGCGATATCGCTGATTGCATCCGTTGACCTCGTGTCCGGGTGACGCCGCGATGACGATTGTGTTCTGTTTTGGTCGAAAAATTGCGGCATTTCCGCAACTGGTCACCGCAGCAACGCGAGCCGGGCTCGAATGCCTGCCGTTTGAGCTTGCGGCAGCGCGGCATTCCCGGCAGCATCTCAGTCGAAATTGATTTTTTCTCCGTCTGATCTGACTTCGTTTCACGACTTCGATTGCAGGAGGATGGCTGGTGTCGATTGCCGAGGACCGGCCGAAGCGCCGCCGCTTTCAGCTGCTGCTGATCAAGCCGTCGCATTACGGCGACGATGGCTACGTGATCCGGTGGTGGCGGGCGATGATCCCGTCCAACTCGCTGGCGAGCCTTTACGGGATTGCGCAGGAAAGCGCCGCGCGGCAAGTGCTCGGTCCGGATGTCGAGATCGACATTGAAGCGATCGACGAGTTCAACACCAGGATCGACATTCCCAAGCTGTTGAAGCGGCTCGCCGCGCATGGCAATTTCGGCATGGTCGGGCTGATCGGCGTACAGTCGAATCAGTATCCGCGCGCGCTCGACATTGCCCGGCCGTTTCGCGACGCCGGTGTGCAGGTCGTCATCGGCGGCTTCCACGTCTCGGGCTGTCTGTCGATGCTCGACGGCCAAGCGGTCGATCTCGACGCCTGCCGCGACCTCGGCGTCTCGATCTTCGCCGGCGAGGCTGAGGGGCGGATCGATCGGCTGCTGCAGGATGCGGCGAAGGGAAGTCTGCAGCCGCTGTACAACTATCTCGACGATCTGCCCGGCATCGAAGGCACGCCGGTTCCGTTTCTGCCGCTCGCTAACGTCAAGCGCACGCTGGGCCTGTCGACCTCGTTCGATGCCGGTCGCGGCTGTCCGTATCAGTGCTCGTTCTGCACCATCATCAACGTTCAGGGGCGCAAGTCGCGCTACCGCACGCCGGACGATGTCGAGGCGCTGGTGCGCGCCAACTGGAAGCAGGGCGTCTCGAAATTCTTCATCACCGACGACAATTTCGCGCGCAACAAGGATTGGGAAGCGATCCTCGACCGCTTGATCTGGCTGAAGGAAGAGCAGGGCATCCCGCTCGGCTTGCTGATCCAGGTCGACACGCTGTGTCACAAGATCCCGAATTTCATCGAGAAGGCCAAACGCGCGGGCGTCACCCGGGTGTTCCTCGGGCTCGAGAGCATCAATCCGGAGACCTTGCTGCTGGCGAATAAGCGGCAGAACAAGATCACTGAGTATCGCGCGATGCTGCTGGCGTGGAAGGCGCAGGGCATCATCACCTTGGCCGGCTACATCCTCGGCTTTCCCGCCGACACGCCGGAGAGCATTCTCGCCGACATCGACATCATCAAGCGCGAACTGCCGATCGACATTCTGGAGTTCTTCTGCCTGACGCCGCTGCCAGGCTCGGAAGATCACCAGAAGCTGTGGAAGGCCGGGATCGCGATGGACGCCGACCTCAACCGATACGACATCGAGCACGTCTGCACGGCGCATCAGAAGATGTCGGAGCAGGCGTGGGAGGACGTCTATCAGCAGGTCTGGCGGCACTACTATTCGCCGGCGCACATTGAGACATTGTTGCGCCGCGCCGCGAAGACCGGCATCAAGCTGGACAGCATGGTGAAGCTCTTGCTGACCTTCTCGCTGGCGGTGTCGCTGGAGAACGTCCACCCGCTGCAGAGCGGCGTGTTCCGGCTCCGGCATCCGTCGGAGCGGCGGCCCGGCCTGCCGCGTGAGAATGCCATCGCATTCTGGCCGCGACTGGCCTTCGAACTCGCTCACAAGACCACCGTGATCCTGTCGACGGCATGGGGACTGAGCAAGGTTGCATTCCGGGTGGCGCGCGATCCGAAGCGCTACGACTACACCGACGCGGCGCTGACGCCGGTTTCGGATGAGGACGAGTCCGAGCTCGAGATGTTCACTCATACTGCTGCGGCGAAGCAGGCGGTGGCGCATCGTAACAAAGTGCTGAATCTGACCCGCGGCGCGGCCTAGCGCATCGCGGTTCCCCTTCGAGCCTTTGCTGTCCGGCCCGCGCCCGACCGCAATTGTCGGACGCCCTCATGTTAACGATTTCGGCGATTTGGCAGCGGATCCGAGGACGCCCGTCCGCAGGTGTTGTGTCTTGCGCGCCAGAACCGTCGATATGTAGAGCCTGAACTGCCGGGGCGGGTGATTCGCAGTGATTCGTCTGCGCTTCGTTCCACCCGCGTTCCAGAAGTTAAGATCGGTCAGCAATCTTGTCACATCGCGGGACACATCCGGCAACCGACACGAAATCCCTCGACTCGACGGCGCGTCGGCGTTCATGACGCCGAAAGCCGCGCTGATCTCCTGGCTCAGGGCGGCGGATTAATCATTTTGAGGCCGCGCGCCGGAAACCAAAGAACGCACCTCGCATTCCTTGTGGGTCTCGCGGCTGCAACTCACGACATGTCGTGCGTGAACGCCTGGAACAAACGGTTGCCAGTGATTCGACCCCTGTTCGTTCCAGTCGCGTTCTGAAGGTTAAGATACGTCAGTAACGTTGTCGCAATTTAGGACACGCGATGCATTGGCACCCGGCTCAGACCCCGAGGCCCTGAGCTTTGGCGGCGAGGCGACGACGGAAGGCGCGGTCGCGCTTCAAGTGCCATTCGCGGCTCATTGCGTCCTGCCTTCGGGTAAAGCGCTCGCTGTGGATCAGCACCCAGGTCCGTCCGCGGGTCGAGCGTGCGCCGGCGCCGGCATTGTGCTGCGTCAGGCGGCGGTCGAGGTCGAGGGTCCAGCCGACATAGGTCAGATATCGGCCCGGACCGGCGCAGCCCAGCACATAGACGAAGCATTCTTCGACGGGATGATCTTGCATCATGCGAAATTTGCACGCGGCGCCTGGTCCGGCAATCCGCCGCGGCTTCCGCGCGTTGACAGTCCGAGGCCAAAGCCGCTTGGCTGGGGCTCGATCAAACGCCAATGGAGATTACGATGACCGGCAGAACGATGACGATAGCGATGCTGATGGCGCTCGGCTGGGGCGGCGCCGCGGCTGCGCAAGACGTGCCCGGCATCGAGATCTGCACGGTCGAGAAGACGATGGAGCGCCGCACCAGTTGCCTGCAGAGCAATGTCGACTTTTTGCAGAAGTCGCTCGACAAGACGCGGCTCGATCAGCAGCAGAAGATCGACTCCGCGAACCGCCAGATCGAGGCGCTGAAAGGCGCATTGGTGGCGATGCAGAAGTCCATCGAGCAAGTGCAGGCCGCGCAGAAGAAGCCGGACCCTGCCGCGGCCGCGCCTGCCAAGGACGCCACGCCGCCAAAGACCGACGCGAAGTAGCAGACAACGAACGCGCATACCGGTTCGCGGAATTTCGCCGCGTGCCTCGGCTTGGCAATGCGCGCCGACATGCCCTAACATCACCGCATCAACAAGCTGCGCATGCGGGACTTCGATCCGCTCTGCAAGAACAACAAAACACAGGAGGATCCATGTCCAACATTCGCGTTCTCGCAACCGATCTGGCATTTCCCGAAGGCCCGGTGGTGATGCCCGACGGCTCGGTTGTGCTGGTCGAAATCCGCGCCCAGCAGCTCACGCGGATCTGGCCGGACGGCCGCAAGGAAGTCGTCGCCAAGGTGCCGGGCGGACCCAACGGCGCGGCGCTCGGCCCCGACGGCAAGATGTACATCTGCAACAATGGCGGCTTCGGCTGGTTTCCGTCGCGCGGGACGATGATGCCCGGCGCGCCGGAGCCCCACGAATATATCGGTGGTTCGATCCAGCGGATCGACCTGACCAGCGGCAAAGTCGAGACGCTGTTCGACAAATGCGGCGAGCACCCGCTGAAAGGCCCGAACGATCTGGTGTTCGATAGGCACGGCGGCCTGTGGTTCACCGACCTCGGCAAGCGCCGCGCCCGCGACCTGGATGTTGGCGCCGCCTATTACATCAAGCCAGGCATGAAAGAGATCAGCGAGCAGGTGTTCGGAACGCTGCCGCTGAACGGCATCGGCCTGTCGCCGGACGAGACCACAATGTATGCCGCCGAGACGCCGACGGCGCGGTTGTGGGCCTACGACATCGTCGCGCCCGGCGAGATCAAGCCGCGCGATGTGATCTATCGCGGCGAGAAGGGCAAGCCGATTGCCGGCCTCGGCGGCTATCAGATGTTCGACTCGCTCGCGGTCGAGGCGAGCGGCAATGTGTGCGTCGCGACGCTGGTGTCGGGCTGCATTTCGGTGATCGCGCCGGATGGTTCGCTGGTCGAGCAGGTGCCGACCGGCGACCGCGTCACCACCAACATCGCGTTCGGCGGCCCTGAGCTGAAGACCGCCTACATCACCTTGTCCGGCAAGGGCGAGCTGATCGCGATGGACTGGCCGCGGCCCGGCCTGCCGCTGAACTTCCTGAACAAATAGTGTTCGGTTGGTCTTCGAAGAGTTCGACATCGCGCCCGGGCCATGTCCCGGGCGGACCGATTGTTTTTGAGCCGCGCGTCTGCATTTCGTCGTCGATGGTCGGGACAAGCCGCCTCGTCACGGAGTAAGGACGTCTGTCTGCAGGACCTATCAAGGAAGCACAATAATGCCCTGGCTCGAACCCATCACCCTCAGCGGCCCTCATGCGACGCTGGAGCCCTTGGCGCCGGCGCATCGCGATGGACTGATCGAGGCGGTGCAGGACGGCGAGTTGTGGAAGCTGTGGTACACGGCCGTGCCGGCGCCGGACCGGGTCGAGGCCGAGATCGCTCGGCGGCTCGCGCTGCAGGCGCAGGGTGCGATGCTGCCATGGACGGTGAAGGATGCGGCGGGCCGGATCGCCGGCATGACCACCTACATGAATGTCGATGCCGCCAGCCGCCGGGTGGAGATCGGCTCGACCTGGTACGCGCAACGCGTGCAGCGCACCGGGCTCAACACGCAATGCAAGCTGTTGCTGCTTCAGCACGCGTTCGAGGCGCTCGACTGCATCGCCGTCGAATTCCGCACGCATTTCTTCAATCATCAGTCGCGGCGCGGGATCGAACGGCTCGGCGCCAAGCAGGATGGTATCCTGCGCAATCATCAGATTGCGCCGAACGGCACGCTGCGCGATACCGTGGTGTATTCGATCATCGCCGCTGAATGGCCGACGGTGAAAGCGCACCTTAACTATCAGCTCTCCGGTAAACTACGGGCGGAAACACCTGGTTCCATTTGATGTCGATCAAGGTCGGGATTGCTACCAGCTTGCTGATCGAAAGAATTATCCGCTCAGCAACCGCTGTTTGATTTACATCATTTTGCGGACCGACCAGTGCCGCCATCCTGCTGCGATGCCGTTCTACCGCTTTCACGTTCGCGATCCGATCAACCGCGTCGATGGCCCGGGCCACGACGGGGCGGCGCTGGCCGACGACATTGACGCCACGCTGTTCGCGGCTGGCGTGATCCAGCGGCTGGTGCAGTTGCAACCCACCGTGCCGCTGACCTGGGCGATCGAGATCATGCAAGACCAGCGTCGGGTCTGCGCGCTTCCGTTCGAAAAGGGCTGCCAGGTGATGCTGCGGCCGGAGTGGGTTTGCGACCAGCCGACCGACGTGCACGAAGGCTGGCGCTGAGCGCAGCGTTCACGCCCGGCCCGATCCATCACCCCACCCGGATGCCGAGTTGATCGGCCCGGTGCGGGTATCGATCACCGGAACCCGCACCCGCCGGCCTCACACCTCGCGGCGGCTGAGGAACGCCAGCCGCTCGAACAGGTGGACATCCTGTTCGTTCTTGAGCAGCGCGCCGTGCAGCGGCGGGATCAGCTTGCGCGGGTCGCGTTCGCGCAGCGTCTCCGGACTCATGTCCTCGTTGAGCAGGAGCTTGAGCCAATCGAGCAGCTCCGAGGTCGAAGGTTTTTTCTTCAAGCCCGGAACGTCGCGCACTTCGAAGAAGATCTTGAGCGCCTCCTGCACCAGCCGCTGCTTGATGCCGGGGAAGTGGACGTCGACGATCTGCTGCATGGTGTCGGCGTCGGGAAACTTGATATAGTGGAAGAAGCAACGGCGCAGGAACGCGTCGGGTAGCTCCTTCTCGTTGTTCGAGGTGATCATCACGATCGGGCGCTTCTCGGCCTTGATGGTCTCGCCGGTCTCGTAGACGTGAAATTCCATGCGGTCGAGTTCGAGCAAAAGGTCGTTCGGGAATTCGATGTCGGCCTTGTCGATCTCGTCGATCAAAAGCACCGGGCGCTGGCCGTGGGTGAACGCTTCCCAGAGCTTGCCGCGCCTGATGTAGTTGGAAATGTCGGAGACGCGCGGATCACCGAGCTGGCTGTCGCGCAGCCGTGACACGGCGTCGTATTCGTACAGCCCCTGCTGCGCCTTGGTGGTCGACTTGATGTGCCAGGTCAGCAGCGGGGCATCGAGCGCCTTGGCGACTTCCTCGGCCAGCACGGTCTTGCCGGTGCCGGGTTCGCCTTTCACCAAGAGCGGCCGCTCGAGTACGATCGCCGCATTGACGGCGACCTTGAGATCGTCGGTCGCCACGTAGTCCTTGGTGCCGGTAAACTTCATGCGTTTCTGCCTCGTCCGTGATCAGGCGCGCGCGCCATTCTTGTTGCTTTTGTCGTGAGCGCGCGGCCGCAGACGGCGGCCGCACATCGCTGTGTTCCTGCGTATCAGGCTCTGCGGATCATGGCCAGCAGCACCAGCACGATCACCGCGCCGATCGCCGAGTTGATGATCGCGCGAAAGATGCCGGCGCCGAGATTGACGCCGAGGAACGGCAGCAGCCAGCCCGCGACAACTGCACCGACGATGCCGATGGCGATGTTGCCGATTAGGCCGAAGCCGCCGCCGCGAACGAGCAAGCCTGCGAGCCAGCCGGCGATCGCGCCGACCAGCAGCCAAACGATAATGGAATCGATCCCCATGACGCCCCTCTTAATTCCGTCCAACCTGCCTGTTGTGGTTCGGCACCGCAGTGTAGTGCAAAAACCCGTGAGGTCTAGGCGGTGGAACTCGCAGAAGTGGGGTCAGGCCGGTGTGCCGCTCCTGGCCTCAACCTCCGGGACCAGCGACCCGGCATCGCCGAGATAGACAGGCGCCGCCACGCTGCAGTCGCGACTGCGGCGCTTGGCTTCGTAGAGCGCAATGTCGGCTTCGCGAAACAGCGTGCTCGCGTCGGGGGTTGCTGCGGTCCGGCTGGCGACTCCGATGCTCACGGTGAGGCGTTGGTTCGGCGCGGCGGGATTGGCGAGGGCCAAGTCGCGGATCTTGATCCGCGCGGTCTCCGCCAGCGCCATCGCGGCTTTGGCGTCGGATCCAGGCAGGATAACGGCGAACTCCTCGCCGCCGTAGCGAGCTGCGAGGCCGCCGGTGTTGGCGACGACGTCGCCCAGCAGCTTGCCGATCTGCCGAAGTCCTTCGTCGCCCGCCTGATGGCCGAGGCAGTCGTTGAGCCCCTTGAAATAGTCGATGTCGATCATCAGCACCGCGAGATCTGCATGGGTGGCGAAAACGTTGTTGATGAAGTCGTCGAGCGAACGGCGATTGGGTAGCCCTGTGAGACCATCGGTTTTGGCCATTTCTGCCAGACGGAAATTGAGCGCCTCGACTTCGTCCTCCATCCGCTTGCGCTGGGTGACGTCGCGCAGCGTGCAGACGATGTCGCACCGCCGGGTCCGCTCGCTTTTGGTAAACCTGAAATTCGCCTCGAGCCAGATCATCGTGCCGTCGGGGCGCACCAGACGGAACTCGCGACGTTCGCTCCCTGATGGTTGGTCAAGTTGGAGATTGTGCAAACGCAGAGAGCTTGCGTCGTCGGGATGCACCAGATCGAAGCAGGACTGGCCGATCAGTTGCTCGGGCGTGAAGCCGAGCACGGCTTTGCTGGATTGCGACACGAAGACCAGCACGCCCTTGTTGTCGAGAAGCAGCACGACGTCGGCGATGTTGGCGTCGATCAGGCGGAAGCGCGCCTCACGCTCGCGCAGGATGTTTTCGACGCGTTGGCGATAGCGTAACTGGCTGCCGAGCAGGGTCGCCAGCAGCACGATGCAGGCGAGCAGCGCGATCGCGACCAGGATATCGGAACGTAGCTCCTCGTACCAGCCGGACAGAACCGAAGCCTCGCTGCGCGACACCGTGACGATCAACGGGTAGCGGCCACTCTTCTCGTAAGCGTAGTATTTGACGAGGCCATCGAACGGCGAAACGATGCGATGATATCCGGTCGGGCTGTCCTTGAGCCGTTTCTGAAACAGATTGCCCCTGGACAGGTCCCGCACCTGGGTCGACAGCGCCGGCCACCGGATCAGCACGTTGCCGTCGCCATTGATCAGATTGATGCTGCCATTGGTGCCGAGTTTGAACATCTTGTAAAATTCGAGAAAATAGTCGCTCTCGATCGTCGCGACCACGACGCCGGCGAATTGCCCCTCGGGCGTCTCGATGCGCCGCGTCAGAGCAATCACTGGCTGGCTGGAGGTTCGGGGCAGGAGCGGGCCGGTGATCAACAGCTCGCGATGCGGATTGTCGCGGTGGTGATTGAAGTAGCTGCGATCGGCATAGTTGATGTGCGGGACTTGCGCTATCGAGGCGAACCGCAAATCGCCCCGTTCGTCCAGAACCGCCAATCGTCTCAGGTGTGGGAGATTGTCGACGATCTCACGCAGCCGATCGTTGAAAACGGTGGTCGGCGTGCCGCGAAACCGCAACAGCGCCACGAGATCGTCGACGACGACATCGACGGACTGAATCGTATGCGACGCGTGCTCCGTCAGGGATCGCACGAGGTTTCGGATTTCCGTTTCGCTCTGCACCAATGCGATGCGGCGCGCGTCATACGCCTTCCAGACCACCAATCCGAGCACGCAGGCGCTCATACCCAGCAGGAACATCGTGACGATCAGCGACGGCGTGGACAGGCGTCCAATCAGGCTCGGTGCGGAGGGTGTTTTGGCTGTCATCTTGCGTGCGGGCCTGAGGTCGAGTCTTGATATTGCGTTGAATTGTTTTACCGACCGATAACAGGCTGGCAGATTTGCATGGTTCCGTCGCGCCGGGGATCTCGCAGGTGCGAACGGAGGCGGTTTCCGCTCTTGACGGGGGCAACGGGTCGGGCAATCTGTCGGGCATGTTCCTTCAGTTCTTCACGTCGCTGCGCGACGCACAGGTCCCGGTCACACTTCGCGAATATCTGACGCTGATGGAGGCGCTCGACGCCGACCTCGGCGATCAGAGCGTCGAGAATTTCTACTATCTGTCGCGCGCCGCGCTGGTGAAGGACGAGCGCAACCTCGACAAGTTCGACCGGGTGTTCGGCAGCGTTTTCAAGGGGCTGGAAAGCCTGCTGGACGCGATGGAGAAGGCCGATATCCCGGCGGAATGGCTCAAGAAGCTCGCCGAGAAGTATCTCACCGAGGAGGAGAAGAAGCAGATCGAGGCGATGGGCTGGGACAAGCTCATGGAGACGCTGCGCGAGCGCCTGAAGGAGCAGAAGAAGCGGCACCAGGGCGGCAACAAGTGGATCGGCACGGCCGGAACCTCGCCGTTCGGCGCCGAGGGCTATAATCCTGAAGGCGTTCGGATCGGCCAGGAGAAGAGCCGCCACCAGCGCGCGGTGAAGGTCTGGGACAAGCGGGAGTTCAAGGATCTCGACGGCAACGTCGAACTCGGCATCCGCAACATCAAGGTTGCCCTCCGTCGTCTACGCAAGTTTGCGCGCACCGGTGCGCCGGACGAACTCGATCTCGACACCACGATCCGCGAGACCGCCAATCACGGCTATCTTGACGTCCATATGCGACCGGAGCGGCGCAACGCCGTCAAGGTTCTGGTGTTTTTCGACATCGGCGGCTCGATGGATTCGCATATCGCCCAGGTCGAGGAACTGTTCTCGGCGGCGAAGACCGAATTCAAGCACATGGAATATTTCTACTTCCACAATTGCCTCTACGAAGGCGTATGGAAGCAGAACAAGCGGCGCTTCACCGACCGCACGCCGACCTGGGACGTGCTGCACAAATTTCCGCACGACTACAAGATCGTGTTCGTCGGCGACGCGTCGATGTCGCCTTACGAGATCATGGTCCCCGGCGGGTCTGTGGAGCACGTCAACGAGGAGGCCGGCTCGGTCTGGCTCGATCGCGTGCTGCGCACTTATCCGCATGCGGTGTGGCTTAACCCGGTGGCGCAGCGGCATTGGGACTACTCGGAGTCCACGACGATCATCCGCCGGCTGTTTTCGGAAAGGATGTTTCCGCTCACGCTCGAAGGATTGGAAGGCGCGATGCGGGAACTGGTCCGCTAGCCTGCGCATGCTTTCGACGAACAAGTAGCATCAGGGAATCAAGGGAATGCCGCAGACCATCACCCGTGGGATCAAGGCGCTGCTCGACGAAGCCAACGCGACGATCGAGACCCTGACCACCGCCGACGCGATCGCGCTTCAACAGGCGGGCTCCGGCGACGTGGTGATCGTCGACATCCGCGACCCGCGCGAAATCGAGCGTGATGGCAGAATCCCCGGCTCGTTCGCTTGCACCCGCGGCATGTTGGAGTTCTGGATCGATCCGCAGAGTCCCTACGCCAAGCCGATCTTTCAGGACGACAAGACGTTCGTGTTCTATTGCGCCGGCGGGCTGCGCTCGGCGCTAGCGGCCAAGACCGCGCAGGACATGGGGCTGAAGCCGGTCGCGCATATCGAAGGCGGCTTCGCCGCCTGGCGCGACGCCGGCGGTCCAGTCGAGGCCTGGCAGCCGAAGAAGCCGAAAGGCTGATCCGTAACAAGACGTGCGCACTTGACCAGCGCCGCGGTTTTCTCAATGACGATGGGCTGCCGGACCGGTTCCGGCGTCCCCGCCGTTCATTCGGCTGCGCCGGAGACAACCCGATGACCGCCACCGACGACCCGCTGGTTTCCACGGAATGGCTCGCTGCCCATCTGGGCGATCCGCAGGTCAAACTCCTCGACGCATCGTTCAAGATGCCGGGCGTCATGCCGCGGCCTAGCGAAGACTATCTCGCGGCGCATATTCCCGGCGCGGTGTATTTCGACGTCGAGGAGGTCTGCGATCGAACCGATACGCGGCCGCATATGTATCCGGACGCCGCGCAGTTCGCGGGCGACGTCGCGGCGATGGGTGTTTCCTCCGGCGACACCGTGGTCGTCTACGATGCCGGCGGCTGGGTCGCGGCGCCCCGGGCGTGGTGGATGTTCTTGTCGTTTGGCCACCACAATGTCCGTATCCTCGAAGGCGGCTTGAAGAAGTGGCAGGCGGAAGGCCGGCCGATCGAGTCCGGCAAGCCGTCGCCGAAGCCCGGTGCTTTCTCCGCGAAGCTCGATCCGAACTATCTGCGCAGCAAGCAGCAGCTGGTCGCCAATCTGGATAACGGCGCCGAGCAGGTGATCGACGCCCGCGCCGCCGACCGTTTCGAGGGGCGTGTCCCGGAGCCGCGCCCCGGCTTGCGTGCGGGGCACATCCCCGGCAGCCGCAACCTGCCGTACAATGAGTTATTCGACGCCGGGACCGGCTTGATGAAATCGCGCGACGCGTTGCGTGAAGCCTTCACCCGAGCCGGCGTCGATCTCGATCGTCCGATCGTCACGAGCTGCGGCTCCGGCGTGTCTGCGCTGGTGCTGACCCTGGCGCTGTATCGCCTCGGCGTTCGTGGCACCGCGCTGTATGACGGGTCATGGTCGGAATGGGGGATGCAGGACGGCCCGCCGGTCGCGACCGGCCCGGCGTAAGCCAGTCCTTCAGGTCGGGTGCAACCGGAGCGGTAAGGGCGTCGAAACCGGCCGCCGCTACTGCGCTTCGACCTGACGGCGGCGCTTGCCCTTGCGCTTCGCTTGCGTCCGCTTGGTGACCTTTGGCTTCTCGACGGACGGACGTTCCGCTTTCGGCGCTGGCTCACTGACCGACGCGGTCGCTTCTGAACCGTTCGGCTTGGCGGCCTGATCCGTGGCTGCCGCTGCATCGGGTGCGACCGGTTGGTCGCCGGCGGGCGCCACGATTTTGGCGGGCGCGCGCGGATTGGGCTTCGGCGTCGGGATCGGGCCGGTCAGCGCCGCGACCTCAGTCACGGGCTCGGGCGCTGCGTTCGCACTGTTGCCCTGCTCCGGTTTTGGCGGGTCTGAGGTTGGCCCCGCCGGGGACTGGCCGGTCGGCATCCGCTCTGGGGGCGACGCGTCGGCTTTCGTCCCGTCCGGCTTTGCGATTTCCATCGTTTGGGCGTCCGACTTGGCGGGCCCGGGCGTGGTTGCGGTCTCGGCGACGGCGGGATTGATCGAGGATGGAGGCGCTTCCGACTTCAGCGCCGGAGCGGGCTGCGGCCTGGCATCTAGCGTCTCGCTCGGCTCGGCCGCTTTAGGCTCGGTGGATTTCACTTCAGGGGCCGTTTCCGCCACCAGCTTCGGCTCAGCGCTGTTCGCCTCCGCGAGCGTTGCCTCAGGCGCGTCAACGGGTCTGTCGGAGCTGAGATCCGCCGATTGCAACGGCGGCTGCGCCATGGGCTCGCCGTCCTGCATTTTCGGTTCGGGCGCGGGCGCGGGCGGCTCGACCCTCAACATGCTCAGCGTCGGCATTGTCGGTTCGACCGGTCGTATGGCGAGCGAGACCGGTGCAGGCCGGATTGATCTAACATTGGCGAATTGTTCGTGAGCTGCGCGCAGCAACGCCGCGGCGCCAAGCCCGAACACCAGCATCGACACCGCAAGCGCAACCGCCGCGAACAGGAACCGGACTCCGGGAAGCATCTCGGGTTCATTCCGTCTTCGGCGGCGAGTGCGCGAAGACCTTTGAGCAACAACAACGCGGCGATCACACGAGCTTTGTTCGACGGGCAAAAACGCGACGCGCGCTGCGAATCAGAGCTCGTTGAGAATAGCGCAATGGATTCGCAGTACCGCGCGAAAACTTTCGGAGCCGTCGATGCGTTGCGCGATCAGTTGCGCTGCGGATACAGACGATGTCGGAGCGGACGATGTCGGAGCGAGGAGCGCGGCGCTGATTGGCCCGCGCTTCGGCCGGCGCAGCGGAATTGATCTGACCGAGGGAACACCCCGCGTTGGCGTCTTGAGAAGTCTGGGCTTGTCCTGTGAAAGCGAGACAAATGCGGCACAAGTCCTCGAATATCGTCGATTTAGGCGTGATTGTGCAGGACTTGTCTTGAATGCGCCGTGATCCTGCGGCATCTGCCCGTTAACGATGCAGTCTCGGCTTCGGTTTATAAACGGGCGATGATGAACAATCGAATCTTGACGTTGTTGGCGACAGTTGCGGCGATCTCGGCTGGAACCTCCCTGGCGCACGCGCAGAGCTATCCTTCCGCTCCGGGCTCCTATGCGACGGCGACGCCGGGCGACTATCGCCGCGGCTCGGAAATGCCGGATTTCGATAATCTCGACGACGAAGATGGTCCTTCGGCCGGGCCGTCTGCGGCGCTGCCGCCGCCCGGCCCGGTGATGACGCCGGACGATCCGCGCTATGGCCGCACGATCGGCGCGCCGCCAGTCTATTCGGACCGCGCTCCGGCCCCGCAGGGCCCCGTGATGTCGCCCGATGATCCGCGCTATGGCCGTCCGATGGGTGCTCCGCCGGTCTATTCCGATCGCGCTCCCGTGCCGCAGGGACCGGTGCTGTCGCCCGACGACCCGCGCTACGGCCGCCCGGCAGGTCCGCCCTCGGTGATCTATTCCAACCGCGGCGATGGTTCGCCGCGTCCGCCCGAAGTTGTCGGCACCGGACAGCCCGGTGTTCCGCAGCAGGCCACCGGCTCGGTGCCGTTGGCGCCCCAGCTCGGCGCGGATGGCCGGCCGCTGCAGGTGGCCGCCTTGCCGCCGGAAGAGCAGCCGGAGGCCGATCAGAGCTTCCAACTGCCGCCGAACCTGCGCCGTCAGGAGGTTGCGTTCCAGACCAAGGAGCCGGCCGGCACCATCGTTGTCGATACCAGCCACACGTATCTTTATTACGTTCTCGGCAATGGCCGAGCGATGCGTTACGGCGTTCGTGTCGGGCGCGACGGATTCACCTGGAACGGCGTCCAGAAGGTCAGCCGCAAGGCGGAATGGCCGGATTGGCACCCGCCGGCCGAGATGATCGAGCGCCAGCCTTATCTGCCGCGCTTCATGGCGGGCGGCCCCGGCAACCCGATGGGCGCGCGGGCGATGTATCTCGGCTCCACGGTGTATCGCATCCATGGCACCAATCAGCCTTCGACGATCGGCAAGTTCGTGTCGTCGGGTTGCATCGGCATGCTGAACGACGACGTCAGCGACCTGTTTGAACGGGTCAAGGTCGGCACACGCGTTGTGGTGCTGCCGGGCGGCGCGCCGCCCACGCCGACCGCGAGTGCGCAGCCGCAGCCGGTGGCGTCCGTCGCGCCGGTGTCGCAGCCGCCGCAGATGTCCGCGGTGCCTGGAAGCCAGCCAACCATGGTAGCGCCGCTGCCGGCGCCCGTCACGATCCGCTGACGCAGCGATCCTCGATCAGAAAATGCCCGCGTAGAGCGATCTGCGCGGGCATTTTGCTTTGCTTGGCTTTGAGCAAGCCTGTCGCTGCAGAAATCTCAGTCCTTTCGGGCCGGCTTGCGGCCGTGCTTTGCACGCCAGGCCGGTCCTGGACCACGCATATAGTACAGCTCGGGCCGGTAAGGGCTGAACGCCTGAACGAAGAACTGGCTCCAGAACTCGCGGATCTCATTGATCAGTCCGGAACGGCCGCGCGTATTGGCAGCTTCGGGCTGGACAGTCGTGGTCGAGATGAGGCTTGCCATAGGTCTGCTCCGTGTTCGGCGCCATTCGGACGCGAACCGCGCATTGCCGCGGCCTTCGCAGAGAGTGTTGGCCGAGTTCGTTAAAACTTTGTGCAAATGGTTCGGTCCTAGGCGCCGTACGGGGGCAGGCTTAACGATCGCTTAACGATGCGCTCGCTCGGGTTGCCCTTTCCCGGACGCACCGCTACATCAGCGACAACAATCCCCCCACGCTCCGGCTTTCAAGGACCACGATGGCTCGCCAGTTCGTCTATTTCATGCAGGGCCTGACCAAGGCCTATCCGACCCGCAAGGTGCTGGATAACGTCCATCTGTCGTTCTACCCCGACGCCAAGATCGGCGTGCTCGGCGTCAACGGCGCCGGCAAGTCGACGCTGCTCAAGATCATGGCCGGGATCGACAAGGAATACACCGGCGAGGCCTGGGTCGCCGAAGGCGCCCGCGTCGGCTATCTCGAACAGGAACCGCAGCTCGATGCCGCGCTGAACGTGCGCGAGAACGTCATGCTCGGCGTTGCCAAGCAGAAGGCGATCCTCGATCGCTACAACGAGCTGGCGATGAACTATTCCGAGGAAACCGCCGACGAGATGACCGCGCTCCAGGACCAGATCGAGTCCGCGGGGCTGTGGGATCTCGACAGCAAGGTCGACCAGGCGATGGACGCGCTGCGCTGCCCGCCCGATGACGCAGACGTCACCAAGCTGTCCGGCGGCGAGCGCCGTCGCGTCGCGCTGTGCAAGCTGCTGCTCGACCAGCCTGAATTGTTGCTGCTCGACGAACCGACCAACCATCTCGACGCCGAGTCGGTGTCTTGGCTCGAAAATCATCTGCGCAACTATCCGGGCGCGATCCTGATCGTCACCCACGATCGATACTTCCTCGACAACGTCACCTCCTGGATTCTCGAGCTCGACCGCGGCAAGGGGATTCCCTACGAGGGCAACTACTCGTCCTGGCTGGTGCAGAAGCAGAAGCGGCTGCTGCAGGAGGGGCGCGAGGATGCGGCCCACCAGAAGACGCTCGAGCGTGAGCAGGAGTGGATCGCGTCGTCGCCGAAGGCACGCCAGGCCAAGTCCAAGGCGCGCTACCAGCGCTACGATGAACTGCTTGCCAAGGCCAGCGAGAAGCAGACCCAGGCCGCGCAGATCATCATTCCGGTGGCCGAGCGTCTCGGTAACAATGTGGTCGAATTTGATCACCTGACCAAGGGCTTCGGCGACAAGCTGCTGATCGACGATTTGACCTTCAAGCTGCCGCCCGGCGGCATCGTCGGCGTGATCGGCCCGAACGGCGCCGGCAAGACCACGCTGTTCCGGATGATCACCGGGCAGGAAAAGCCCGACCAAGGTACCATCACGGTCGGCGAGACCGTGCATCTTGGCTATGCCGATCAGTCGCGCGACAGCCTCGACGCCAAGAAGACCGTTTGGGAAGAGATTTCCGGCGGCAATGAGCAGATCCTGCTCGGCAAGAAGGAAGTCAATTCACGCGGCTATTGCTCGTCCTTCAACTTCAAGGGCGGTGACCAGCAGAAGAAGGTTGGTTCGCTGTCAGGCGGCGAGCGTAACCGCGTCCACCTCGCCAAGATGCTGAAGTCCGGCTCCAACGTGCTGCTGCTCGACGAACCGACCAACGACCTCGACGTCGATACGCTGCGGGCGCTGGAAGAGGCGCTCGAGGATTTCGCCGGCTGCGCCGTGATCATCAGCCATGACCGCTGGTTCCTCGACCGTATCGCCACGCATATCCTCGCCTTCGAGGACGACAGCCATGTCGAATGGTTCGAAGGCAACTTCCAGGATTACGAGAAGGACAAGATGCGCCGGCTCGGTCAGGACTCGGTGATCCCGCACCGGGCGAAGTATAAGAAGCTGACGCGGTGAGCCGCGTCGTTCCGGAGTGATCAGCTCGACCTCTGGGAAATAGGTTCGATATCGATGAGGATCGCGGGTCAGATCGCGATCCCTGCGACCAGTGCCTGCGCGCCGACGACAAAGTCGGCGAGCAGGTTGGAACGCGGCCTTCTTGCGATACGCGGCGACCAGGTCAATATCGGCGTCTTCTTCCATTGCCGGCTTCGCGGCGATTTGAAGGGGAGGCGATTCCATGCGGGATATTGCAAAATCCCCACGGATCAATAGGTTTCCACCCGACCTGGGGGCGTAAGGGTGGAGTTGGATGGCCGACTGGAGTGCCGAGCAATATCTGAAATTCGAGGACGAGCGCACCCGGCCGGCGCGTGAGCTCCTGGCGCAGGTGCCGGTTCTGGCGCCGCGCAAGGTCGCCGACATCGGCTGCGGTCCGGGCAACTCGACCGAATTACTGGTCGAGCGGTGGCCGCAGGCCGCGGTGATCGGCGTCGACACTTCCGCCGACATGCTGCGCCAGGCCCGCGAGCGGCTGCCCCAGCAGAAATTCATCGAGGCCAATGTCGCGCATTGGGCGCCTCCGCCGGACACCGACGTTCTGTTCGCCAATGCGGTGTTTCAGTGGGTGCCGGATCATCTGAAGCATCTGAAGCGGCTTGTGTCGGGCCTGGAGAGCGGCGGCGCTCTTGCGGTGCAGATGCCGGACAATCTCGACGAGCCGTCGCACATCCTGATGCGCGAGGTGGCGTTCGAGGAGCCGTGGCGCCACCAGCTCTCGAAGGCCGCCGAGTCGCGCGACATGCTGCCGAAGCCGGGCGTCTATTACGACGCGCTGCGGCCGCTGTGCAGCCGGCTGGAGATCTGGCACACGGTCTACAACCACGTGCTCGACGACGCGGCCGCCATCGTCGAATGGGTCAAGGGCACCGGCCTGCGGCCGTTCATCGATCCGCTCGACCTGCACGAGCGCAAGGCCTATCTCGCCGCCTATACTGCGCGGGTTGCGGCTGCATATCCGCCGCAGGCTGACGGAAAGGTGCTGCTACGCTTTCCGCGGATCTTCTTCGTCGCGATCAAGTAGCGGTCCGCGCATGCAATGTCTCCGGCTGCGCTCAATCGTCGCTGCTCGGAGTCTCGACAGAATCACATGCTTTTCTCACTTGAGAATATCCCGAATCCACGCAGCCTGGAGCATTCCTGATGTCGATCACGCCCGAGACGCCCCAGCCGCCGAAGCGGCTGGGGCTACGCCCGATCCCGATGCTGATCTTCGGCTCACGCTGGCTGCAACTGCCGCTCTATGTCGGGCTGATCGTGGCCCAGGCGGTCTATGTGGTGCTGTTCCTGAAGGAGCTGTGGCATCTGATCTCGCATTCGTTCGATTTCAGCGAGCAGCAGATCATGCTGGTGGTGCTCGGCCTGATCGACGTGGTGATGATCTCCAACCTTCTGGTGATGGTGATCGTCGGCGGCTACGAGACCTTCGTGTCGCGGCTCAATCTCAAGGGACATCCCGACGAGCCGGAGTGGCTCGGCCACGTCAACGCCAGCGTGCTCAAGATCAAGCTGGCGATGGCGATCATCGGCATTTCCTCGATCCATCTGCTGCGCACATTCATCGAGGCCGGCAGCATCGGCTCGGCCACGCGCACCACCAACTACACCGCGGAGGGCGTGATGTGGCAGACCATCATCCACACCGTGTTCATCCTGTCGGCGATCGGCATCGCTTATGTGGACAAGCTTTCCAACGACGCCGTGGCGCGGGAAGCACATGGCGGGTCTCATCATTGAGGCGGCGTCACAGATTTCGGCTCAGGTGCTAGCTTGCGGAAAATGCTTCTGACGCCTTGGCCGGTGATGGTCCGTCAACTGCACATCGTCATCCTCGCATTGGTCTTATGCGTGGCGCCCGGCTGGTGGTCGGGCGTGGCGGCCGCGGCCGATCCTGGCTTCGCTAGATTCCTTGCCGAACTGTGGCCGCAGGCCCGAGAGGCGGGCATTTCGCGCGCCACATTCGACGCGGTCACGGTTGGCCTCGAGCCGGACTACAAGCTGCCCGATCTGATCCTGCCGGGGCGGCCGAAAACCGGCGCGCCGGCGCAGGCCGAGTTCGTCCAGGTGCCGGCCGACTATCTCAAGGAAGCGAGCATCGCGCGTCTCGCCGCGGCCGGCCAGAAGCTCTTCCAGCAGTATCAGCCGACGCTGCGCGGTATCGAGCAACGCTTCGGCGTTCCGGCGACGGTGGTGCTGGCCATCTGGGGGCGCGAGACCGACTACGGTCGCTACCGGCTGCCCTATGATGCAGTCCGCGTGATGGCGACGCAGGCCTATGTCGGCCGCCGCAAGGATCAGTATCGCACCGAATTCATCATGGCGATGAAGATCATCGACGAGGGCGCGGTGACGCGCCAGGGGATGCGCTCGTCATGGGCCGGCGCGACCGGACTGACGCAGTTTCTGCCGTCGGAGTATTACAAGCACGGCGTCGATTTCGACGGCGACGGCAAGGTCGACATCTGGAATTCGGTGCCCGACGCACTCGCCTCGGCGGCGCAGCAGCTCGTCAACAAGGGCTGGAAGCCAAGCGTGCGCTGGGCCTATGAGGTGCGCGCGCCTGGCAACGCGGATTGCACGCGTGGCGTACCGGAGCTCAGCCAGCCGATCGGGCAATGGCTGCGCGAAGGCTTCACGCTGGCGCGCAACGACAAACTCAGCGCCAGCGAACTGGCCGAGCCGGCGTCGCTGCTGCAGCCGGAAGGTATCTACGGCCCGGCGTTCCTGACCACGAAGAACTACTTCGTTATCAAGGAATACAATTTCTCCGATCTCTACGTGCTGTTCGTCGGACATCTTGCCGATCGGATGACCAACCCGCAGCTGTTCGCGACGCCGTGGGCGGCGACAAAGCAGCTCCGCACCGCCGATGTCGAGGCGATGCAGCGCGGGCTGACGCGGCTCGGCCTCTACAACGACAAGATCGACGGCAAGGCCGGCATGATGACCCGGTCGGCTTTGGGCGCCTATCAAAAATCAGCTCGGCTGAAGCTCGATTGCTGGCCGAGCGAAGCCGTGTTGCGCTCGATCGAAGCGGCGCGCTGATCGCTCGACTAAGCTGCAGGAATGTAGTCCTGAAAGATGAAAGCCCGGCCGATCGCTCGGCCGGGTTTCGAATTTCAGCAAATGCGGTCGCGCAATCCGGAAGGATCGGCGATCGCGATCAATCGCAGACCTGGACCGGGCGCGAGCGCCAGACGCCGCGATACTCGTCCCAGAAGCGCTCGCGCACCACCCGGCACTCCGGCTCTTCGACATAGACCGGGGCGGGGGCGGCATAGGCCGGCCGGCTGGCGGCAATCGCGCCGCCGAGCAGGGCGCCGCCGATCAGGCCGCCGGCGACGCCAGCCGCGATCCGGCCGCCATCGGCCTTCGCGCCCGGAACCGCGGTGACCAGCGAGCCGGCAATGGTCGCGACCGCAAGCAGGACCGAAACAGTCTTCTTCATTTGTCTCTCCAGAGTGGCGCCGCGACCGGCGCTTGTTGACGAAAATTCGACCCATCCGCACAGCATCAAAAAAATGCAATGCCGTCAATCGTCGCAGATCAGCCGCGGATCTCTGTGCCTGAAAAACGGTGTTTTTCGGGCACACCCGGCGCCAGCTCCCGGATCCACTGCGGTTCGAGGAGAACGATTAGTCGTTCGAAGCCACTCGAAGGTTCACTGTCACTCACAGACGCGAACTGTGCGGATTCGCCAGCCATAGCCGTCCCAAAAGCGCTGGCGCTGCAAGTAGCAGTCGCCGTAATAGCCCGGGCCGACCACATAGGCGGGGGCGGGTCTGTGATAATAGCCGGGTCCGTACCCGTAGTAGCCCGGGCCGCCGGCCATCGCGCCGCCGACGATTGCGCCGCCGAGCAGCCCGGCTGCGAGCCCCACGCCCAAGCCGTCATGAGCCTGCGCGGGTGCCGGTAAGCCGACCGCCGCGATCCCCAGCGTCGCCGCTGCAGCCAACGCCATCAATGGTTTCATCATGGCTTCACCCTTTCGATCTCCCGTCCGATCCCCGACGGGTCCGTGCGCCAATGTCGCAGGCCACTAGGTTCCACGTTTCTCTTGAACGAATAATGAATGGGTGGCTCGAAGAGTGGCCATGTTTCGGCTTCGGCAGGCGCCGGGCCCGATGGGCCGAAACCGCTTCCGAAGCCTCGCCGGTCCGGGCGATCTCGTCTGCCGCCGCATGAAGATTGCGGCTCGGCCGCCGTGATGTGCCTCACGGACCTGACGGAAACTAGCATCGCAAGCGGCCGCCGCGTCGAAAAAGGCGGCGGGACGCGCGCTTGCGCGAGATCAAGCCCGCCAGTCGAGTTTGGAATAGCTTCAAAATAGCGCTTTTCCTTTTGCGTCGATCCTATCTCTTCACTATTCCAAAACTCGCATCGTCATCATTGGGACTATCGAAATTCCATGATTGTCTGTTCCTGCAACGTCCTCACCGACCACGACGTCCGCAGCGCGCTGCATCCCGATGGTGGGAATGCGCGCAGCGCCGGCGAGGTTCATCGTTGCCTCGGCTGCAGCCGTCAGTGCGGCCGTTGTATGCACACCATTCGAAAGATCATGACCGACGCGGCTTGCACCCCCGGACACGCTCACGCGCACGTCTCCTGAGCCCCGAGAGGGATCGATGCCTGCGCGCTTGCGCGGGATTGCGATCGGTCCGACTTATGATCTAGAACTATTCCAATTCTAATTCTAAAACGGGGCGCCGGCGCGTTGCCGGTTTGCGCCGGAAGGCGACAGGAGAAGTCATGAAGGGCGATGCCAAGGTCATCGAATATCTCAACCGCGGTCTGCGCAGCGAGCTGACGGCTATCAGCCAGTATTGGCTGCATTATCGCCTGCTCGACAATTGGGGGCTGAAGGACCTCGCCAAGACCTGGCGCAAGGAATCCATCGAAGAGATGGAACACGCCGACAAGCTCACCGATCGCATCATTTTCCTCGACGGCTTCCCGAACATGCAGGTGCTTGATCCGCTTCGGATCGGCCAGAACGTCAAGGAAGTGCTGAACTCCGACCTGCAGGCGGAGATCGACGCCCGCACGCTCTATCAGGAAGCGGCGACCTACTGCCACAGCGTGAAGGACTACGTGTCACGCGACCTGTTCGAAAAGCTGATGAAGGACGAGGAGCATCATATCGACTTCCTCGAGACGCAGATCGATCTGGTCAACCGGATCGGCGTCGAGCTGTATCAGCAGCACCACATCGGCGAACTCGACCACGACTGATTGAAAATGACGGCGCGTATTCCGGATTGCGGATGCGCGCCGTCACGTCGTCCGGCGCGAGGTCGCCGGCGACAACGGGCAGGCCGCATAGGCCGCCTCGATTGCCGTCTCCGACCCGTCGACCTTGAACTCCACGGCGCTGTTGCCCGCGTTGAGCGAGCGGATCCGGACGAACAGTCTGTTCGATCCGCGCAGGTCGTCGACGAACTGCTGCAGCGCCGCGGCATCCTCAATGATGATCACCTGATAGCCGAGCAGCACGCGCGACTCGACCGAGTCGTGCCCGGGCTTGTCGTCGAACCGATAGCCGAGGCTGGTGTTACGATCGCTGCCGATCCTGAAATCGAAGGCGATCTTCGCAATCGGCCGGTTCTCGAAACAGGTGAGTTGCAACAGAGCGTTCCGGATCGCGGGGTTGTTGCTGTTGGTGGCGCCCCAGGTCCTCGTGACCGCGCCCGCGACAGGCGTCCCGGTGATCCGGTCGGGCTTCTGATCAATCAGCCAGCTTCCGGACCGGATGCTGCCGGCATCGGTCACGCAACCGGCCAGTACCGCGGTCGCACCACACGCCAGGATACGCAACAAGCCCCGCAACGCAGCCTCCCGCCATGGTTCCATTCTGCAACCATGGCGCGTGTCACGCAAGCGAACTTACGGACAGTGGCGTTCGGAGGCGTGCCCAAAAGGGTTGGCCTGGGCGCGGGACGTCAGCTGGTGCGGCGACGGAACGGCCAGTCGATCACATTGGCAGCGTAGAGGCTTGCCCAGATGATCAACGGCTGCGCCGCCAGCCTCGGGCCATGATACCACCAGCTACTCGGCATCCCGGGAATGTCGATGCCGTCGATCGCGTGCTTGATGTTCGCCGGCCAAACGCCCAGCGCATACAGCGCGAGCGCTACGCCGGCCCACCAGCGCAGCGGCCGCGTCACCAGCGCGATGGCGCCGGCGAATTCGCACAGGCCGGTCACCAGGATCACCTGCGGCGCGAACGGCACCCAGGACGGCGTCATCGCCAGCAGCTTATCGGGCACTGCGAGATGCGCGACGCCGGCAGCGACGAAGAATGCCGCGAGCACCCAGCGGATCACGACACGATGCAAAGCGGACGCGGGGTCGGTGGAAATGACAGTGGCGTGAGTTTCAGTGCTGTGCGCTTCAGTCATGGGGTATGCGTGCTGTGATCCGGTGAATTCCGTGGTGACGACCTGCGGCGATGACAAGGCCCGTGACGCGCCCACGGTCGGTTCGTCGTTCTGGTCTTATCATCTGTGTCACATCAACCAGTCGCTCCGGCCGGTGATCGTGAGAGTCGTCGCGGCTCAACTCTTGTCGACGATCAAGGTGTTCGGTCGGTCGTTGCCGCGCGCGGTTTCCTCGCGCCATTGGCCGGCTTCGTCCTCGTATTGGATCACCTCGGTGCGGCCCGGGACGCGCTGTTCGTTGGCGGCGCGCGCTGCGGCCGCCGTCGCGGCCTTGTGGGTCGGGAAGGTCTCGGAGAAGCTGTCCTTGACCTTGTAGGCCCAGCCGCCGTCGTGCTCGACGATGGTGTACGTGATCTCGGTCATCTGTGCCTCGCGCGTTGTGATGTCACGCAGCCAACGTTCGCGCCCGATCGCGGTTCCACGCGTGCGCTCAGCGCGGCGTGACCGTCACCGCCGCCTCGTTGCGGCGCAGGAAGGGAATGGTGAAGGGAGCATCGTAGAACAGGCCGTAGGGCGCGGCGGTGGGCTGCCAGCGCGAGTTCTCGAGCGCTGCGATGAGTTGCTGCTGGCGTTCTGCGAGGTCGCGGCCGGTCCAGGTGAAGCGCAGCGTCGCGACGGTTTCCTCGGGCACCTTGACGATCCTGACCCGATCGTCGGCGGGCACCGGCGCGGTGTCGGCGGTGAGTTGCGTGGGCAGGAAAAACCGCATCCGGATCGCGCCGTCGCGGCGGTCGGTCTGCACCGGCGCGGTCATGGCGATTTTCTCCGGCCGGGCGACGTCGACCGGCGCGGTCATCGCGACGCGCTCCGATTGACCCGACGTGTTGCGATTGGCGCCGGCGATGTAGTTGAACAACAAGGTGAAGGCGCGGCCGTCGGCGCCGCCTTCGCGGTCGAGCGCGACTTCGGCGGCCAGCCGCGGCGCATAGCGGCGGATCTCGATGTTGTCGGCGGGGGTGTCGAGAACCGCATAGGCCGGCTGTTCGTACAGCCGCAGCCCGAACACGCCGAGCGCCGATTCGAATATCAGCACGGTGTAGTACCAGATCGTCGACATCGACACCCTCGCAGCGGTTCGAACGTCAGCCTCAGCTAGTCACTGGGTCGGCGATCACAAGAGCCGTGCGTTTGGGAGCTCCGCGATGCGCCGTGCGATCGGCGTGTCCATCGGCCGCAATGCCGACGTCGATCAGGAGGCGCGTCATGTGCCGGAATATCGAACGCTGTTCGATCTCGAACAGCCGGCGACCGAGGATGACATCCGAACCGCGCCGCTTCAATTCGGCGCGGCGTTGCTCCATGCGACCGGCAGATTGAGCAGCCCGCGAAACGCCCAGCCGCCGATCCGCACCGGCTCGCCTTCGTCGAGCCGCAGCGCTTTCAGCCGCGCGAACACACTCGGCAGCGCAACGTCGGCGACCATCGCGCGCGAGGCGAAGGCGCCCGCGCAGTAATGCGGACCGGCGCCGAAGGCGATGCTCTTGGCATGATCGCGGCTGACGTCGAACAGGTCCGGATCAGTGAAGCAGGCCTCGTCGCGATTGGCCGAGCCGAACATGAAGAACACCCGATCCTCCGGCTCGAAATCGACGCCGCGATAATGGAACGGCTGCGCGACGCGGCGCGGCGACATTCCGATCGGCGCGATCCAGCGGGCGTATTCCTCGAACACGGCGAGCCAGCTCGCATCCCCCGCGACGACCTTGGCGTATTCTGCGGGATGCGTCAGCAGCGCCCAGATGCAGCCCGCGATCGCGTCGCGCGGCTCGTTCTGCCCTCCCGAAATCGCGAGCTTGATGTTGGCGCGGATACTGTCCATCGCCATGCCCGAGGCGAGCAGCACGCTCAGCATCGAGTGGTTGGAATGCTTGCTCACCACCGGGGCCATGTCGTCGATCGCGGCATCGATGCCCGCGGTCGCCGCATGGCAACGATCCTCGACCGCCTTGTCGCCGGTGTAGTTGGCGATGCCGTCGATCATCGCCTGCGACCACGAATCCATCTCGTGATAGCTGATATTGGTGAGGCCGGTGATGTGCTTCAGGCACTCACCCGACAGCGGCAGCGCGAAAGCCTTGACCAGATCGGCGTGACCCTGCGGCGCGAGTTCGTCGAGGATCCGATCGGCATGGGCCTGAAACTGCGCGCGCCAGACGTCCTTCACGGTGCGCGGCGACACCGCTGGAAACAAGGCGCTGCGCTCGGCGATATGCGCGTCGCCATCCTTGCGCATCATGTTGTGGCCCATCAGCCGGTTCATCAGGCCGGCCGGCTGGTGCGACGAGAACACGTCGATGCGCTTCTCGGTGACGAAGATGTCGTCGCGCCGGGTGAAGATGGTCGAGCCGAGTTGCGGCACGAAGGCGATCGGCGCCTCGGCGCGCATCTTCGCAAGCGCGGGATAAGGATCGGCCCAGAACGAAGCGACGTCGATCTCGAAATGCGGAGCGTTGCTCATGCGATGATCTGCTGCAGTGCGGGAGGAAATTGCGAGGCAACTGCAAGCGTGATCAAGCGCGGCGCGCCTGTCAAACTGAAAACAGCGCGGCTCGGCGCCGCACTGTCAGAGCATGATCCCGAAAAATGGACACCGCTTCTCGGAAGAGATCATGCTCGAACACGAACCTGGAGCAGGATGACCACTCGAAGATAAGTCATCCTGCTCTCGTCCTGAAATTCCGCTGCCGCGCTACTCGGCGGCGTCGCTGCGCGGCGCGGGCTGGGCTAGCGGGGCGGTGGTGGTGGGGAGGAACACCAAGCCGTCGTCCTTGCGGCAGATGCCGTAGGTGCCGGCGCTGTTCGAGGTCAGCACGATCGCCGTCTCGCTGCACTTCTCGCAGACCAGCGTGCCGGCGCCATTGAGATGACCGGGCAGGCGCTCCTGCTTGCTGATCAGCGTGCATTCCTGCCCGAGCGGATCGATGCTGACCTTGGCCCCGCAGGAGAAGCAGAACCGGGTCTCCGATTGCTGCTTGCCCTGATCGATATTCGCCGGGATCTTGCAGGCGCAGGCCGGGCAATTGACCGATACCGCGCGGGTGAATTGCGAAGCGCCGGGCATCCGCAGAAAGATGTTGCCGGTGGTGGAGCGGTGGGCGTGGAAGCGCTGGCCGCAATGCGGGCAGGTCGGCTTGGCGCTGTCGCCGGGCAGGCTGCCGATCTGGAATTCGACCGCCTTCTTGCAGGCCGGGCAATTCTCGGTCTCGGTGGCGAGCTTGCGCTCGGGGGCGCGGGCGTCGGTGATATGCGCCTCGATGTGCAGCGTTTCACGCGCGGTCAGCATCTCGATCACGTCGAACGGCAATTGCCGCCCGGTGATCTCGCCGATCTCATGGGTGACGCCGATCAGATTGTCGATGCACTGCTCGATCTGGGCGAGATACACCGCGGCGGGAAGCGACTCGTCGCGACCGCCCTTGATCGATTTGTGGATCTGGCTGATCGAGGTTTCGAGCTGGCGGGCCAGAACGTTGAGATTGGCCGCCATCCGCGCCTCGGCGGCGCGCTGACGGACGGTCCACACCACCGCGAGGGTGGCGAGGCTGGCGCCGAAGATCGCCGAAACCTGGCCCCAGAACCAGACCCAGCCGGTCTGGGTGCCGAGCGCAAAGCCGAGCACGATCATGAACAGACCGGTGCAAGCAGCGATGGTTTCGACCGGATGGGCCGAAAACACTTTCATGAAAGCTTTGCGCAGCACCACGGGTCCTCGAAATGATGGATAGGCAACCTATCGCTAATTATGCGCCGCTCAAAGCCGGACCTGCGTCTGGACGCGGGTTTTACCCATCGATCATGGGTGCAAAGCGCCTACAAATTCCCGCGAGCACCTCCGTGGCTTTGACCTGTATCAACGACGCAGGCGGCACACGGATTGCAGCGGGTAAGCGCCGGTCAGAAGGGGCGGAACAGGCCGTCAGCATGCGATCGATTGGCCCCTGCGTCAACCGCAAGCCTGCCGGATCCCCGCGAAGAGCGGGTCTGGAAATCAAGGGCGCGCGGCGAGCGCGCCCCGGAATCTCGAACCCGAGCGCCGAGCGCGCAATCACTTCGCTGCCGCGACGAGCGTCGACCGCTTACTTCGCCAGCGACGCGATGCCTTCGATTTCGATCAGCATCTTCGGGTCGGGCAGCGCCTGGACCACGCAGGTGGTGCGTGCGGGGTAGGGCGCCGGGCCGAACGCCTGGGCGTAGAGCTTGTTCATCGGCGCAACGTCGGCCGCGCGGGTCAGCAGCACGTTGAGCTTGACGAGATCGCGCAGGCTCGCGCCCGCCTCGGTGAGGACGCGGGTGATATTGACGACGACGAAACCGAACTGCGCTTCGAAATCGTCGGGCAATTGGCGGTTGTCGTCGTAGCCGGGAATGCCGGAGATGAACAGCAGATCGCCGGTCCGCGCCGCGAATGACAAAGGCGGCGCCTGGATATGCGCGGGCGGCGCGAAGTGCTGGATCGGCATGGCGTTCCTCCTGGTGATTGTCGTTTGGATCGCAGCATAGCACGCGGAAAGTGGATCGACATCCGCATGCCGTGAGCTTGCAATGGCCGCCGCGCCGGCCCGCGCTCTGCTATGGTCGAAGTCACGAATCGCCCCGCCCTTCGGCGACGCGCGAAACAGCCGGTCCGCGATCCCGCGCCGCCGTTGCCAAGGAGAGACCGATGCGTCGATTGTTCGGAGTTGCGTTCGTGCTGATGCTTGCGATCGCCGGCGCGACCGCCGCGCGCGCCGACGAAGGCCGCATCTCGCTCACGATCTTCAAGGGCGGCTGGATCATCGGCGGCTCCGGCGGCTCGGGCACGCTGACGTTCAACGGCCGGCGCTACCCGCTGTCGATCGGCGGGCTGTCCTACGGCCTGGTGTTCGGCGGCTCGAAGGCCGATCTCTACGGCCGCGTCAGCAACATCCGCTCGCCCCGCGACGTCGCCGGCGTCTATGGCGCCGTCGGCGCGGGCGCTGCGATCGGCGTCGGCGCCCGCGCCATCGTGCTGCGCAACGAGAAGGGCGCGGTGCTCGAACTCTCCGGCCGGCAGGTCGGCCTGATCGCGGACCTCGACCTCAGCGGCTTGGCGATCGGGTTCAGGTAGCGCGTTTTCGAGCGAAGCGGACGTCGGTTCGCGCGCGGACGACGCGCCAGAACATCAATCGAGCGCCTCAGTTCTGATTCCATCAAGACCCGAGGCACTGGTCCAAACCGTTGGACAGACCGGTTTGCCTTCGTCGCGTGTCGGGCGGCGTCATCGCGCACTCCTGGAAACGGCGCCGCCGCAAGCGTCGCTCATCGCCGCGTCCCGCCGGATTCGATTGTCAAACAGCCACGCCGAATTGATCTCGCGGCGCTGAGCGCGCCCGAGCTGTGCGCCCGTCGCTGTCGCAGCGAGGGGCGGGGGCGCGCCGCCAAGGCGCGGATGGTGGTGGTGCTCGCGATGACTTCAGATGAAGTCAGCGCGCAACGCCTCGTTCGGCGCGCCCACCGCGGCGTTTGTTCGGCTTCGGGACGGTTCTTCCGCTCCCAGGCGCGAGCGTTCCGCTCGCCATCCCGACGGTTTCCCGCCGTTCGCCTGGGATGCGTACAGCCATCGTGGAGTGGCGGAGCCCCGTAGTGGGCCCGGACCGCTCGCCCGAAGCCGCCCGGGATCACGCGTGCGAGGCGTGAGACGCGGGCGCCGCATCCAACCCGTCTCCGCCAGCTTGCGCCGGCTTCGCCGAGCCATTGATCCGGCTGGTTGCCCAGCCAGATGATCTGTCCCGCTCAACGACGCCTCGCGAAGCGCCCCTCACGGACAGGACGGGCGGAGGATACATCAGTTAGGAATAAAGTCAAGATCGGATACTGCGGAAACGGGCGGATGCGCGCTGGTAAATCTGGTAGCCCGCATGAGCGCAGCGAGATGCGGGTTCTTGCGATGCCCCGCATGTCGCTTCGCTCATGCGGGCTGCGCTTGCTGGAAATCGTCGAGCGCGATCATCAGGAAATCGCCGCGGGAGAAATCCACGCAGTTCTCCCGCCCGAGGAAGCAGCTATTGTAGTCTCGCGTGTCCGCCGCCACCAGCGGATGCCGCCCCGCCAGCCGCCACCACTCCCGCAGCGTCGGCGGAAACCGCAGCCCATGCCGGCGCGCGAAGCCGTCGAGTTCGTCGGACGAATAGCCGGAGCCCGGGCCGAGCGGCTGCCGCGCCCAGCCATCGATCAAGCCGATCACCGGCTGCCACTCCGGGCTGGCCGCGACCAGATCGAGCGGCGCGTCTTCGTTGCGTAGGCGGTAAGCGGCGAGAGACGGCGACATCGGCACGCTCCGGCGATCGGATCGGGTGCGTCCTTGTAGCAGAGGTGGACCATCGCGTGGGAGTGCGATCGTAAGGTGGAGCCAGTTCGGCAAAGCTACCACCGCGACGCCACCGTAGGGCGGGTTAGCCGAAGGCGTAAACCGCCCAGCCAAACGCACGGCTTGCCTCGGCGCAATGGCGGATTACGCTTCGCTAGTCCGCCCTACGGGCTGCCAAAGCTTGAAGGGGATTCGTAATCGTTCCTATGTGGAATAACCTACGCGATGAAAGCACATGACTCTGCGCGAGATGTACCCTAAATTCTTCAAATTCTTAGACCGATTCATCTCAAAACTTCGCCCACTAACGCCCGCGGAATTTGTCGTAGGTTTTCCGGCCGTCACCATTGCGATGTCGAAGATGAATCCTGACTACAAGTATTGCTGTATTCTATTCTCTTGGTACGACGCTGGAATCCCCGACTTAATCGCGGTTCTGGCTCTTATATCGTCCGCCATGATGGGATGGGCGATCTTTACCAACCTCTACGAATATGGCGCCAAGGTCTCATCAGGCGGGACATCATCTCTATTCTTCTTGAGGAAGATCGAGATGCCATTCGTCCTGGTAAAGACCAAGAATCTGTCTCCAACAGAAATGGTCTCAGGCGCCATCGCTTCGTATGGCCTGATGGTTGTTGCATTCGCGCTCCGATATGAACTCATAAGCGCCAGTGATCCGCACTCGTTCACCATCGGGTCGCTTAACTTCACTCAGGCCTTCTATCTCAGCCTTCTTACGATGGTGACAGGTGGGTGTAATGACATTTCACCTGCGAATGACCACGCCAGGTCGATCATTTCCTGTGAGGTTTCAATTAGCTTGATCTATTAGATCTTCCTTCTTTCTATCATAGGTGGCCTGATCCGACGCGATCAAAACACAACCAGGAAACCCGAGTAGAGATGCGTCTTGTAGGGCGGGTTAGCCGAAGGCGTAACCCGCCGGGCGGCGGCCGGCTTACGTCCATGTAGCGGCGGATTGCGCTACGCAAATCCGTCCTACGGGCTGATGGTAGCCTACGCTTCGCTGGTTGGTTGCGCCCGAGCGGCATCACTTGCTTGCCGATATGCCGAGAGCAGTCCATGCACCCGCAAGAAGACAAAAAAACGAGGCCAGCCCAACGGTCAAAGCGATCCACATCGTTATGGAAACAAATTGCACGGACGATGGAAATTCTCCTGGGCGCCACCTCTTGGACCGGATGGTACTGATCATCTCACTGTATGCTTTGATCAGCCAGTAATAATTGGTCCAGGTTGCCAGTCCCGCCAGGAATGCCAGGGCGATTCCCGAAATGAACCACTTTAGTGGTGCGGCTAGAATAGCTATCGAATCGCTGGGAACTTTCGAGAGAAGGGCTACGATTGCTCCCGAGTGTAACAGATAGAGAGTGTTAATCAGCCACTTTCCATGCTCGGCTTGTGTCTTTTGACCAAAGTCTAGATTTCTCTCGTAGTGTTCGAGGAGGCCCTTCGGCGGGTCGATGGAATTGACCATGGTCGTAGCCCTTGTTGTTGGTGGATTCTGTTGAAAATTAGGTCTGACAGTGGAGAAGAGTGAACATGAGTGCGGATGAAGATCTCATGCGTGTACACGACATTGCCCACCAATTGGCGCTAGGTGAATTGGTCCGCTTTATGTTGGGTGAGATGGTGTTTGACAAAGATCCAGCCGTTTTCTCCGATCGTCTGAGAAGGATCGAGGATGTGCTAGTCTCCAATTTAAGCGGCCGGCGTTTGTACGAGAGCGCAAATGAGAGCACGGAGTCGATGATCAAAGAAAGCGCATGTGGATACATCACAAGGCTTATTTCCTCGATTCGTCATCCAGATGATCTTGGGGCGTAGGTTTACGCAGTCGGTCCGATTGCGCGGAAGAGCGGCGCAGCTGTCCTGCGTATCTCAATAGCAAAGCGGCCGGGCTTTCGCCCGGCCGTTCGTTTCAGATGGATGCCCGGGTCAAGCCCGGGCATGACGTCGTGCTTGGGAGAGCCCGCCGCCTTACGACAGCGCCTTGTTGCTCTCCTTCACCTTCTCTGCGTCGAGATACAGCTTCTCGCCCATATCCCGAAATTTCTCGCTCATCTGCGCCATGCCGTCTTCGATCACGCCGGACATCGTCATGCCGACGCTGCCGAACGAGCCGGCGCCGGCGAGGTTGAGCGCCGCCTTCTCGTTGTCGCCCAGTCCCGCCGCGTAGTCGCGGACGTCTTGCGTGATCTTCATCGAGCAGAATTTCGGGCCGCACATCGAGCAGAAATGCGCGACCTTGTGGGCGTCCTTGGGCAGGGTTTCGTCGTGGAACGCCTGCGCGGTATCGGGGTCGAGGCCGAGGTTGAACTGGTCCTGCCAGCGGAAATCGAATCTGGCGCGGGACACCGCGTCGTCGCGCAGTTGCGCGGCGGGGTGGCCCTTGGCCAGATCGGCGGCGTGGGCCGCGATCTTGTAGGTGATCACGCCGACCTTGACGTCGTTGCGATCGGGCAGGCCGAGATGTTCCTTCGGCGTGACGTAGCACAGCATCGCGCAGCCGAACCAGCCGATCATCGCAGCGCCGATGCCGCTGGTGATGTGATCATAGCCCGGCGCGATGTCGGTGGTCAGCGGCCCGAGCGTGTAGAACGGCGCCTCGCCGCATTCCTTGAGTTGCTTGTCCATGTTGATCTTGATCTTGTGCATCGGCACGTGGCCGGGGCCTTCGATCATCACCTGGCAGCCCTTGGCCCAGGCGATCTTGGTGAGTTCGCCGAGCGTCTCCAGTTCGGCGAATTGGGCGCGGTCGTTGGCGTCGGCGATCGAGCCCGGCCGCAGGCCGTCGCCGAGCGAGAACGACACGTCGTATTTGCGCATCAGGTCGCAGATCTCGTCGAAATGCGTGTAGAGGAAGCTCTCCTTGTGATGCGCGAGGCACCACTTCGCCATGATCGAGCCGCCGCGCGAGACGATGCCGGTGACGCGATTGGCAGTGAGGTGGATGTATTGCAGCCGCACGCCGGCGTGGATCGTGAAGTAATCGACGCCCTGTTCGCACTGCTCGATCAGCGTGTCCTTGTACAGCTCCCAGGTCAGCTTGACGGGATCGCCTTCGCACTTCTCCAGCGCCTGATAGATCGGCACCGTGCCGATCGGGACCGGCGAGTTGCGCAGGATCCATTCCCGGGTGGTGTGGATGTTGCGGCCGGTGGAGAGGTCCATCACGGTGTCGGCGCCCCAGCGGATCGCCCACACCATCTTGTCGACTTCTTCTTCCACCGACGACGTCACCGCCGAGTTGCCGATATTGGCGTTGATCTTGGTGAGAAAGTTGCGGCCGATGATCATCGGCTCGAGTTCGCCGTGGTTGATATTGGCCGGGATGATCGCGCGTCCACGAGCAATTTCATCGCGGACGAATTCCGGCGTGATGAACGCCGGCACGCTGGCGCCGAAGCTCTCGCCGTCGGCCAGCGCCGCCTCGGCGCGCTCGAGCTGCTGCTTGCGGCCGAGATTCTCGCGCTCGGCGACGTAGATCATCTCCTTGGTGATGATGCCCCGGCGGGCGAATTCGTACTGGGTGATCGGCGCGTCGCCGATGCCGCGCAGCGGCTTGTGATAGGCGGTGAACGACTTCGCCGCATGCGCGGCGCCGACATTGCCGTTGTCTTCCGGCTTGACGTCGCGGCCCTGATATTCTTCGACGCCGCCGCGCTCCTTGACCCATTGCGTGCGGGCCCGCGACAGCCCGGCATTGACGTCGATGGTGACGCTCGGGTCGGTGTAGGGCCCCGAGGTGTCGTAGATCGGCAGGTTCGGCTCGCCGGCGCCTTCCGACAGAATGATCTCGCGCAGCGGTACGCGCAGATCCGGCGCGGCGGCGGGCGTCGCGTAGATCTTCTTCGAGGAGGGCAGGCCGCCGGTGGTGACGGCGGGGCGCGTCGTGTCGGGGTTCGACCTGATGTTCATGCGATCCTCCTTTGCTGTGTTGTTGTCGGGAGTCGTTGCTTGTTACTTATGCGGACGGTGTTCAACGCGGGCGGTGAGGCGCGCGTCGCCCCCACCCCAGCCCTCCCCCGCAAGCGGGAGAGGGGGAAGAGGGCGCCGTGCCGATCAGCGAGCTGGATTTGCATTGAAGCGCGAACGCTCGCCCCGCAACGAAGCGCGCTCCCTCTCCCGCTTGCGGGAGAGGGCTGGGGTGAGGGAAGCCGCGCGGCGCAGCAATTGTAATCATCACGCTGTCTCCGCGACGGCGTCGAGCCAGGCGCGCACCCGCGCATCCGGGTCGGGGTTCTGCGTCACGTCGCTGACCACCGCGATCGAATCCGCGCCGGCGGCGAAGATCTCCTCGGCCTGTTCGAGCTTGATGCCGCCGATCGCGATCAGCGGGATGCGGCCGACGCGCTTTTTCCATTCGGTGATCTTCGGAATGCCCTGCGGCGCGAAGCGCATCGACTTCAGCGTGGTCGGGAAGATCGGGCCGAGCGCGATGTAGTCGGGCCTTGCGGCCAGCGCGGTTTCGAGTTCGGCGTCGTCATGCGTGGAGAGGCCGAGCGTCAGCCCGGCGCTGCGGATTTCGTGAAGGTCGGCCTCGGCGAGGTCTTCCTGACCGAGATGCAGATGCTGCGCGCCGGCGACGATCGCCGCGCGCCAATAGTCGTTGACGACGAGCTTGGTGTCGGTGCCCTGCAGCGCCTCGAGCGCGTCGGTGACGAGCTGCAAGGCTGCGCCGTCGTCGAGGTCCTTGGCGCGGAGCTGCACGGTGCCGACGCCGAGCGCGGCGAGGCGTTTCACCCACGCGATGCTGTCGACGACGGGATAGAAGCGATCAGGATACGGCATGCCAGAACGGTGTCCCAATCACAGGGGTTGAGGGGGAAGCGAAATCGCGGGCGCCCATCAGCCCGGCCTGATAGCCCAGACGGCCGGCGTCGACCGCGAGCCGGAAGGCGCGCGCCATCGCCACCGGGTCTTCGGCTTTGGCGATTGCGGTGTTGAGCAGCACGGCGTCGTAGCCGAGCTCCATCGCCTCGGCGGCGTGGCTCGGCGCGCCGAGCCCGGCGTCGACCACCAGCGTGATATCGGGCAGGCGGTCGCGCAGCAGCTTCAAGGCGTCGCGATTGGTGATGCCGCGCGCGCTGCCGATCGGCGCGGCCCACGGCATGATCACGCGGCAGCCGGCGTCGACCAGCCGCAGCGCGACGCTGAGATCCTCGGTGCAATAGGGGAACACCTCGAAGCCGTCCTTGATCAGGATCTGCGCGGCTTCGACGAGGCCCACGACGTCCGGCTGCAGCGTGTCGTTGTCGGCGATCACTTCGAGCTTGATCCAGGACGTCGCGAACAATTCGCGCGCCAGCTTGGCGGTGGTCACCGCCTCGCGCACGCTGCGGCAGCCGGCGGTGTTCGGCAGCACGGTGACGCCGAGTTCGCGGATCAGCGACCAGAACTGATCGCCGGCCTTGCCGCCCGCGGTCTCGCGGCGCAGCGACACGGTGACGATCTCCGCGCCGCTGTCGCGGATCGCGTCCTGCATGATCGCCGGCGACGGATACAGCGCGCTGCCGATCAGCAGACGGGAGGAGATCTCGCGGTCGTAGAATTTCACCATGCGTATCGCTCCGAGCACTGATCGCTCCCTCTCCCGCTTGCGGGAGAGGGCTGGGGTGAGGGCGAGCCGAGCACGGTGCCCGGGGCCCCCACCCCCGACCCCTCCCCGCAAGGGGGAGGGGAGAAGGGGCACTCATCGTCATCCCCGCCATCATCGTCCGCGCCTTCGTCATCCCCGCGAAAGCGGGGATCCCGTATTGCAGAGCCATCGATGCTGTACGCAGGCGCTCCGGGATACTGGGTCGCCCGGTCAAGCCGGGCGATGACGATGTGGGGGGTGTCGAGGCCGCCACATCACCCTCCCTGGCGGGGCGTCAGGATCTCGATTTCGTCGCCGGCGGCGAGGGGGGTTTCGTCCCATTTGCCGCGCGGCACGACGTCGTAGTTGATCGCGACCGCGTAGTGGCCGCCGGTGCAGTCGAGTTCGCTCATCAGCGCGGCAACACTGCTGGCGGCGACGTCGCGCTGTTCGCCGTTGATGGTCACAAGCATCGCATCACCTGATTGTCGATCTCGCCGCGCTCGACATAGGCCACCACCTTCTCGGCGAGCGACGGCGCCATCAGGAAGCCGTGGCGGTACAGGCCGTTGGTGGCGACGCGGCGGTTGCCGATGGAAATGCGCGGCAGATTGTCGGGAAAAGCGGGGCGCAGCCCGGCGCCGATCTCGACGATATGCGCCTCGCCGAACGCCGGATGCACCGCATAGGCGGCGCTGAGCAGTTCGAGCGCCGAGCGCACCGTGACGAGTTCGTCCTCGCTCTCGATCGAGGTCGCGCCCAGCATGAAGTGATTGTTCTCGCGCGGGATGACATACAGCGGCCAGCGCGGGTGCATCAGCCGGACCGGGCGCGACAGCGTCACTTCGGTGGTCTTGATCACCACCATCTCGCCCTTGACGCCGCGCAGCTCCGGCGCCTTGTCGCGGGCCGCCAGACCACGGCAATCGATCACCAGCCCGTCGAGTTCTTCCGGCGTCATTTCGGATTCAAAATGGATCGCGCCGCCGGCCTCGACGAGGCGCTCATGCAGCCGCGCCAACACCAGCCGCGGCTCGACATGGCCTTCGTCGGGGAAGTACAGGCCCTCGCGGAAGCGGCCGGCGAGCGCAGGCTCCAGCTCGGCGACGCCATCGGCGTCGAGCCGCCGGTGGCCCGCGGTCATCTTGGCGAAGCGTTCGAAATCGGCGCGGTCGCGTGGATGGGCCACGACCAGCGAGCCGTTGAACGCGGTCTCCGGGAATTCCTTGCGCCACATTTCCAGCGAGCGCAGGCCCATCTGGCCGACCATCGGCTCGGCGGCCTCGGCTTCGCAATAGGGCGCGAGCATGCCGCCGGCCCAATGGCTGGTGGCCTGGGTCATCTCTCGGTCGCCGCGCTCGTACAGCGTCACCTGCCGGCCGGCGCGCGCCAGCAGCAGCGCCTGCCAGGCGCCGGCGATGCCGGCGCCGATCACCGAGACCGGCGCGTCCTTGCGCAGATCGGGCTTGGCGCCGGTCAAGGTCGCGTCAGCCGGGGCCGGCGCAACAGGTGCAATTGCGGCTTGATGAGCGGCGGAATCGGCCCCGCCTTGGCCTTGGATCGTCTGATACATCCCTGTCCCTTCGCCGGCATGACCCGGATCAGGTTCAAAGGGTCACCGCGGTCCCGCATGATCTTCGACAAGCGAAGCAGCGAGCGTGCGGTATCTCAGCTCCTCGTCGGAGCCCCCCTCGGAACGGGCTCAATGTAAGCCGATAGCCTCCGGTGTCAACGTGCCTTTCGGCGAGGGCTTGTTCCATCGGGCTGACACAACCCGCGCGAATGCGCGCGCCACTGCGCTTTGCGCGGTGGTGTGGGCATTTCTGTCGCGGCCTTGGTGCGACATCGGGTTTACTTCAAATTATCCGGCAGCGTGTCTGATCGCGGGAACTCACCTTCGGCCGGACAGCACCGATGACGATCCTCACCGCCGATTCGCGTGCGCTCAGCAGTCCGCGGCGTCGTCTGTTGCCGCTGTGGATCGCGACCGCCGTCTACGCCTTCCTGCTGATTGCCGGCGATCGTCTGCTGAACGATCCGGATACGCTTTGGCAGGTGACGATCGGGCAGTGGATCATCGACAACCACGCGGTGCCGCAGGTCGACGTCTATTCCTTCACGATGGCCGGCCAGCCATGGATCTCGACGCAATGGCTGGCCCAGATGTTGCTCGCCGGCAGCACTGCGCTTGCCGGTTGGGCCGGGCCGGTGGTGCTGTCGGCCGGTGCACTGGCGTTGACCTTCGGGCTCTGCGCGTGGTTCCTCGGCCGTCGGCTGAGCGACAGCACGACGCTGGTGTTCGTCACCGTTGCGATCGCGCTGATGGCGCCGCACATGCTGGCGCGACCGCACGTGCTGGCGATGCCGGTGATGGTCGCCTGGGCGGGCGCGCTGATTGCCGCCGCCGACCGGCGCGAGGCGCCGTCGCTGTGGCTGCTGCCGCTGATCGCCTTGTGGGCGAATCTGCACGGCGGCTTCGTGCTCGGGATCGCGCTGGTGGCGCCGCTCGGCCTCGACGCCGCGCTGTCGGCGTCGCCGACACGCCGCCTCCCGCTGCTGTTGCGATGGGTTTTGTTCGGCGTGCTGGCGTTGATCGCGAGCTGCGCCAACCCCTATGGCTGGAACGCGATCCTCGCATCGCAGCGCATCCTGTCGCTCGGCCAGGCGCTTGCGACGATCACCGAATGGGCGCCGGCGGATTTCTCCCGCATCGGCGCGCTGGAGATCACGCTGCTCGGCGGCCTCGGCCTGGCGTTGTTGCGCGGCGTGACGCTGCCGCCGCTGCGCATTCTGATGTTGCTCGGCCTCATCCACATGGCGCTGAGCCACGCCCGCAATCTCGAATTGCTGGCGCTGCTCGCGCCGCTGATCATCGCAGCCCCGCTGGCGCGGCAGATCGGCGGCGCCGAGACCCGCGCCGACGCTGCGTCCCGCTCGGCGCACGGCGCGGTGGCGGCGGCGATGGCGCTGATGATCGGCGGTACGCTGGCGTTCACATCGCTGCATCGGTTTGCCCCGCAACGCGCGAACTCGCCCGCGGCGGCGGTCACCGAACTGAAGAAGCTCGGCGCGCAACGTGTGTTCAACGATTATGATTTCGGCGGCTATCTGATCGCCAGCGGCGTCGCGCCGTTCATCGACGGCCGCACCGAACTCTATGGCGAGCAATTCGTGGTCGAGCAGAACGCCGCGGTGCGGCTGAGGCCGCCGGACAAGCTGTTCCGGATGCTGGACGACTACAGGATCGACGCCACCTTGCTGCGGACCGGGGACGCAGCCACCAGGCTGCTCGACCACCTCGACGGCTGGCGGAAGGTCTATGCCGACGACATCGCGACCATCCATGTGCGCAAGCCGGGCGCTGCGCAGGCCACCGAACCGAAGGTCGATTCGACCAATTGAGACGGCACGTCACGTCGATGCGCTGCAGTTCCGAAAGTCTGCGACGCGAACAATTGTCGTCGTGAAGTCACAATTTCCAGCGGAACCTGCATCCCGGTATCGCTTTTCGCGATTGTCCTCAATTAACAAACTGATTGCGTGACGCTGTTGAGAACGCCGGCATCCTCGTCACATCGTGGCGGGGATGTTTTGCCGCGTCGTGTGGTCGCGTTGCGTTCGGAATTTGCTTTGTCTTTTCGACGCCGAGCGCAAACACCCTGCTGAATCGAACACCAATAAAACGATCCGCCCATGGAACTGTGCGCAGACCAGCTCGTTTGAGAGGGACCATTCGATAAACATGGAGGGCACTACAAAATGAATACCAAATCCGTTCTGGCCGGCTTGCTCGGCACCACGCTGCTCGCGACCGCCGCTTTCGCGCAGTCGCCGGCCGCGACCGACAATTCGGCCACGATGTCGAAGTCGACGACCACGTCGGCTGCAGCCTCCTCGCATGCGGGGCAGTGGCGCGCGTCGAAGCTCGTCGGCTTGAACGTCTACAACCAGGCCAATGAGAAGCTCGGCGACATCAGCGAAGTGCTGCTCGACAATGCCGGTCGCGTTCAGGCGGTTGTGATCGGCGTCGGCGGTTTCCTCGGCGTCGGCCAGCGTGACGTCGCGATCGCGTTCGACAAGATCAAGTTCGTCGATACCCCCGTCTCGTCGAACACTGCGATGAACAAGTCGACCACCACGACTCCGTCGGGCACCGCAACGACGACGACAACCACGGGCTCGGCAGCGAACACCAGCACCACGGCCGATCGCTGGTATCCGGACCACGCGGTGTTCAACGCCACCAAGGACGAGCTGAAGGGGATGCCGGAGTTCACCTATGGCAAGTCGTAATAACAAGTCATAACAAAGCGTCCGGACGCCTTGCGCGTCCGGGCGCACCTTTTGCGAGACGACTTCGCCGAGTGGCCCCCCGCCGCTCGGCGTTTCTTTTCGACGGATCTATGATCGCCGCGTGGCGCGGTCGGATCAGGGCGCTTTGAGCTTGGTGACCGTCACTTCGAGGATGCCGTTGGCCTCGGCCGTGACCCGCAGCATGTTTGAGTCGAAGGCGAGATCGGTCAGCCGCAGGCTGGAAATCTCCGACGAAATCCGCAGGCCATCCTCGTTGCGTTGATAGGTCGCGATCACCGCCCCGATCCGGCGCTGCACGTTCGCGGAGTCCGCCTTGAGATCGAACACGGCGCGATCGGAGATCGCCTTTTGCAGATAGGGGACAGCCGCGCGGGCCGCTTCGCCGAGCAGGCCGAACGCCGCCTCGGATTCGACCGCGAGTTGCATGTCGGACAGCCGCAGCGTCTGATCCTCCTGGTTGAGCACCGGGCGGCCCCAGATGTGCAGCGTGGCTTCGCCGCCGAAGCCGAACCAGCTCTTCTCTTTCGCGTCGACCAGCATCGACACCAGCAGCCGGTCGCCGCTGGCGGCGACCTTGACGCGCTTGACTGTAATGGCGGCATTGCCGCTACCGTTTTCCGGAAAGGTGCGCCCGACGAATTGTGGCTCGATGACGCGATCGAGCTCCTGGAACGGAATATCGATCGGCACCGCCACCTTCACGCCGGTGCTGTTGGGCGCGACCATCTCCAGCGCCGCCGGGAACGGGCACTCCGGCTTGGTGGGCGCGGTGGTGATCCGGCTTTCCGCGACGATGCCGAGCGTCAGCGCCACGGTGGCGGCGTCGATCTGCGGCTGAGCCGCGAGCGCCTTGGTCGGACGCAGTTCGAGCCAGAAGCCGTTCGGCACGCCGGCGCCCTGCAACGGAATCGAACGGCAGATCCGCGCCCATTCGCGTCGCGCGCTGCGCTCGAGCGCGCCGTCGTTGCGGATGGTCTGCTGCAACTGGCTGACCTGGTCGTTGACGGCCTTGTCGATCACCGGCTTGACCTGCGCCGGCACGTTGATGCGGGCGCCGCCGATCGCGACGTTGGAGTCGGACAGGATCACCTGCGCGCTGAGATTCGGATCGACATGCCAGTCCGGCAGCACCTTCGGCTTCGCCGTGATCGCGATCGTACCCTTGATCTCGCCATTGGCGCTGAACGACTTGATATTGACGCCGACCTGCTTGGCGACCTTGTCGCCGAACAGCTTGCCGAGCGCATCGCCGACCTGCCCCTGCGCGCTGGTCGAGAGCGAGCCCTTGGCGGACAGCGTGCCGGTCAGTGGCGCGGTCACCGAGACCTGCTCGGATGCGCCCCTCACGGCAACGGCGCCGCGCGCCACGGTCCAGTTGATGTCGGCGTTCTGCACCAGCTGCGGCATCGGGTTGTCGGCCTTGCCGGCGAAATTGCGCGGCGCTGTCCGATCGACCAGATCGCGGATCGCGGTCAGCGGAATCGACACCGGCACCACCACCGAGGACGGACGGATCGCCGGAAGCGGGGCGAGCGCCTGCAGCGTCGGCGGGCTGAGCGCACGCGGCGACAACCAGTCGAACGCCTTCAGCGTCACGACGAATGAAATCACGACGATCGCCAACGCGATCAGGACAGGCTTGAAACGCATCAATTCCCCGGTTCAAACGAGCCGGACCATACAGGCGCCCGCCATGAGGCGCCAGCAGCGCGGCGGTTCGGACCAAGAGACGCCCATGAAATTGTGGTAACCTTGCCATTCGGCATCGCCGCTGTGTCGCACGGGCCACGCCGGCAACGGCCGGAAAAGCAGAATGGCGCGGTCACCCGCGCCATTTCCAATCGGATATTTCGCCGGCTGCTAACCGCGGCGGCCGCTGCTGTTGTCGGCGCGGCGGCTGTCCGGCAACACGATCACCTTGGCGCCGACGCTGACCCGCGAATACAGGTCGCTCACATCCTCATTGGTCAGCCGGATGCAGCCGGATGAGACATGCGTCCCGATCGTCGATGGCGCGTTGGTGCCGTGGATACGGTAGATCGTGCCGCCGAGATACATCGCGCGGGCGCCGAGCGGATTGCCGGGGCCGCCGGCCATGTGGCGCGGCAGATAAGGCTGGCGCGCGATCATCTCCGGCGGCGGGGTCCAGTCCGGCCATTCCGCCTTCTTGGTGATCGATTGCGTGCCCGACCAGGTGAAGCCGTCGCGGCCGACGCCGATGCCGTAGCGGATCGCCCGGCCGCCGCCGAGGACGTAATAGAGATGGGTGTTCGGCGTATCGATGATGATCGTGCCCGGCGCCTCATGGGTGGCGTAACTGACGGTCTGGCGCTTCAGCCGGGCCGGCAGTTCGGCGGGCGCAGCGTCTTCGTCCCTCTGCGGCAGGGCCTGGACCTGCGGCACGAACGGCGCCGGCTGCAGCGCGGCCGGCTGCGGCAGCAGCGGCAAAAACGGGAAGGGAAGCGGCTGGGTCGCCTCGGCCGCGCCGGAGAATGCGACCGCGCCGATCGCCAAGGCGGCGATCGCTGCGGCACGGCGAGAGAGCCTGAAATGGGTCATGGTCGGTCCCCTGTTTGAACGCCCTGTTCTGTTCGCCAGCGCCTGTTCGGCGACTTGTTGGCGTTATCAGTACCTTGGAATCCGTTTCAGGACGTTTTCGTCGATCCTCGAATTTGGTTTCGTCCCGGTAGGGATTTGTTTCGTCTGCGGTCTCCCTGCACCGATTTGTTAACGCTGCCCGCCGCTCGTTTGATCGGGCTCAATTCGGTTTCGCGGCCCGCTCGATAAGCCGAAGCCCCCGCGTGGTGCGGGTCCGGGGAGTTGTGTGACATGGCGACAGTGAAGTTCTACGGCAATGAAACGGTGCCGCTCGAGATGCACAAGGTGCGGATCGTGCAGAAGCTCAGCCTGCCGCCGGTCGAGCGCCGCCTCGAGAAGATCACCGAGGCCGGCAACAACACCTTCCTGCTGAAGAACGACGACGTCTTCCTCGACATGCTCACCGACTCCGGCGTCAACGCGATGAGCGACCGCCAGCAGGCGGCGATGCTGATCGCCGACGATTCCTATGCCGGCAGCGCGACCTACACCCGCCTCGAGGACAAGCTGCGCGAAATCTTCGGGATGCACTACTTCCTGCCGACGCATCAGGGCCGGGCCTGCGAGCACATCCTCGCCAAGGTGCTGGTGTCGCCCGGCAAGGTGGTGCCGATGAACTATCACTTCACCACCACCAAGGCGCACATCACGCTGCAGGGCGGTATGGTCGAAGAACTGGTGACCGACGCCGGCCTCGAAGTGATCAGCGTCAACCCGTTCAAGGGCAACATGGACATCGCCAAGCTGCGCGCGGTGATCGAGAAGAACGGCGCCGACAAGATCGCGTTCGTCCGGATGGAGAGCGGCACCAATCTGATCGGCGGCCAGCCGTTCTCGCTGGCCAACCTCGCCGACGTCAGCAACGTCTGCAAGGAGCACGGCATTCCGCTGGTGCTTGACGCCAGCCTTTTGGCCGACAACCTCTACTTCAACAAGACGCGTGAGGATCACTGCAAGGCGCTGTCGATCCGCGAGATCACCCGCCGTACCGCCGACCTCTGCGATATCATTTACTTCTCCGCGCGAAAACTCGGCTGCGCCCGCGGCGGCGGCATCTGCATCCGCGACCAGGCGACCTATCAGAAGATGCGGCCGCTGGTGCCGCTGTATGAGGGCTTCCTCACCTATGGCGGCATGTCGGTGCGCGAGATGGAAGCGCTCACCGTCGGTCTGGATGAGACCATGGACGAGGAGATGATCAACCAGGGGCCGCAATTCATCGGCTACATGGTCGATCAGCTCACCGAGCGCGGCGTTCCGGTGATCACCCCGGCCGGCGGCCTCGGCTGCCACGTCGACGCCAAGCGCTTCGTCGACCACATCCCGCAGTCGCAATATCCGGCCGGCGCGCTGGCCGCGGCGCTGTACATCGCCTCGGGCATCCGCGGCATGGAGCGCGGCACGCTGTCGGAACAGCGCGAGCCGGACGGCACCGAGATCTTCGCCAATATGGAGCTGGTGCGGCTGGCGCTGCCGCGTCGCGTGTTCACGCTGTCGCAGGTCAAATACGCGGTCGATCGCATCGCCTGGCTGTACGACAATCGCAAGCTGATCGGCGGCCTCACCTTCGTCGAGGAGCCGGAAGTGCTGCGGTTCTTCTACGGGCTGCTGAAGCCGGTGTCGGACTGGCAGAACAAGCTGGTGGCCAAGTTCCGCGAGGACTTCGGCGACAGCCTGTAAGGGCTGGCGATTTCAACATCGGGCGCCGGGGTTTGAGTCCGGCGCCCGCGCGAATGATTTCGGCGATCTGTCAGCCGCAGCAGCGCGGCGCTGGCTTGGTCGCGCGGACGAAGGCGCTGAAGAACTTGCCGTCGATCTGCGGCGCGACCGCGTCGACGTCGATGCCCTTGCCGGTGAGGAACTCGCGGGCATCCTCGACCTGGTAGATCCGGGTCGGCTCGATCGAGACGGCGTCGAAGCCGGCCGCTGTGAGCTTTGCCGCGTAGTCTTTCTCGTCCAGCGCGCCGGCGAGGCAGCCGACCCAGAGCAGGATGTCGCTGCGCAGCGCCTCCGGAATCTCGCCGCGCGTCACCACGTCGGAGACGGCGAAGCGTCCGCCGGGCTTCAATACACGGAAGGCCTCGCGCAGCACGCGGTCCTTGTCGCCGGACAGGTTGATCACGCAGTTCGAGATGATCACGTCGACCGAATTGTCCGGCAGCGGGATTTGCTCGATCTGGCCCTTGAGAAACTCGACGTTCTCTGCGCCGGCCTTGCGCTGGTTCTCGCGCGCCAGCGCCAGCATCTCGTCGGTCATGTCGAGGCCGTAGGCCTTGCCGGTCGGGCCGACGCGGCGCGCCGACAGCAGCACGTCGATGCCGCCGCCGGAGCCGAGATCGAGCACGGTCTCGCCCGGTTTCAGCTCCGCCAGCGCGGTGGGATTGCCGCAGCCGAGCGAGGCCAGCATCGCTTCCGCGGGCAGTCCCTCGGCCTCCGCAGCGTCGTAGAGATTGCTGGTGATCGGACTGACATTGTCGAGGGCAGGGGCGCCGCAGCACGATCCGGCCCGGGTGGCGGCCGCGGCATATTTCTCGCGCACGATTTCGGTAATCTCGGTGGTCGGCATCGGAGGTCTCCTCTCGGTTGACTTTGCAAGACGACGAGCTGCGGCGGTCTTTAGTTCGATATAACTAGAAATATCAAATAAATGAACCCGAGAAATTCAGGCGGCCGACTTGGTATCCTTCAGTTCGACAGCGTCGGCGCAGCATTCCGCCACCATGAAGTCCATCAGGCCGCGCATCACGTCGTAATTCGCGTGACAGTTCAGTGTCGTTGCGTCGCGCACCTGGCGGATCAGTCCAGCGGAAACCAGCGTCTTCAGATGATGCGACAACGTCGAGGGCGCTATTTTGAGCCGCTCCTGCAGCCGGCCGACCGGCGTTCCGGCCTCACCGGCGCGCACCAGCGTCCGGTAGATCTTGAGCCTGGTCGGGTTGCCCAGCGCTTCGAATTTCTTGGCGACGTCATCGATCTTCATCGCGCGAAACTGCTCTCGAACCCGACGTCCGTCAAACTATATTTCTAGCACCATAGAAATAAAAACCGCGGCGAATGCTTGACTCCAATTATAATATCGATAACTCTGGATATATGGAATCAGAAGAAGCAATCCTGGCCCTCGGGGCGCTGGCGCAATCGACGCGGCTCGAGGCGTTTCGGCTGCTGGCGGCCAACGAGCCGGAGGGGCTTGCGGCCGGCGCGATCGCCGAGGCGCTGGCGGTGCCGCAGAACACGATGTCGTCGCATCTGGCGATCCTCGCTCGCGCCGGACTTATCAACGCGCAGCGGCGCAGCCGCTCGATCGTCTATCGCGCCGACCTGAAACGGTTTCAGGAGGTCACGCTGTTTCTGATCAAGGATTGCTGCGGCGGCCGGCCCGAATTGTGCGCGCCGCTGATTGCCGATCTTCAGCCGTGCTGTTCGCCGAAGGAAAGCGCCGATGTCTGACCGCATCTTCAATGTGCTGTTTCTCTGCACAGGCAACACCGCCCGATCGATCCTCGCCGAAAGCATCCTGCGCAAGGATGGCGCTGGCCGATTCAACGCCTTCTCGGCCGGCAGCCAGCCTAAGGGCACGGTCAATCCGCTCGCGCTGAAAGTCCTTGCGGACAGCAACTACCCGACCGACCAGCTTCGCTCGAAGAGTTGGCTCGAATTCGCCGCCCCGGATGCTCCGGTGATGGATTTCGTGTTCACCGTCTGTGACAACGCCGCCGGCGAAGCCTGCCCGTTATGGCCCGGTCAGCCGATGACGGCGCATTGGGGTATCGACGATCCTGCGGCCGTTGAAGGCAGCGACATCGAGAAGGAGCGCGCCTTCGTGCAGGCGTTCCGCTTCATGAAAAACCGGATCTCCGTCTTTACGGCGTTGCCGATCAAGCGGCTCGACGGCGTTGCGCTGGGCGCGAAGCTGCGCGAGATCGGTCACTCGGCAGGCGCCAGCAGCGGCCGTCCGGAGGTGGCGTGATGGACGTCGTCATCTATCACAACCCCGCTTGCGGCACCTCGCGCAACACGCTCGGCCTGATCCGCAATGCCGGGATCGAGCCGCATGTGATCGAGTATCTGAAATCCCCGCCGAGCCGAGCGCTGCTCGCGCAACTGATCGCGCGCGCCGGGCTGACGCCGCGCGCAGTCCTGCGCGAAAAGGGCACGCCCTTTGCGGAGCTGAAGCTCGATAATCCGGCACTGACCGACGACGACCTGCTCGACGCGATGATCACGCATCCGATCCTGATCAACCGGCCGCTGGTGGTGACGCCGAACGGCGTGCGGCTGTGCCGTCCGTCCGAACACGTGCTCGATCTGCTGCCGCCGCAGCAGGGGGAATTCTTCAAGGAGGACGGCGAAATGGTGATCGACGCCAGCGGCCGCCGTGTCGCGACGGTGTGATGAATTTCGAGCTGTGGTGAGGGCAGAGCGCAGCAACGATCCACAACGTCATCGCCCGGCTTGACCGGGCGACCCAGTATTCCAGAGCGCTTCAACAGAATGCAGGCGCTCTGGAATACTGGATCCCCGCTTTTGCGGGGATGACGGCGGTTTTCCATGATTGTCGCTTCGCTGCGACGAAGTAACCAAGACGAGGCCGCCATGTCCACCTTCGAACGCTATCTGACGCTGTGGGTCGCACTGTGCATCGCGGCCGGCATTGCGCTCGGCCATGTCGTGCCCGGCCTGTTCCACGCCGTTGGCGCAGCCGAGGTCGCCAAGGTCAATCTGCCGGTCGCGGCGCTGATCTGGCTGATGATCATCCCGATGCTGGTGAAGATCGATTTCGCCGCGCTGGGGCAGGTGCGCGAGCATTGGCGCGGCATCGGCGTGACGCTGTTCATCAACTGGGCGGTGAAGCCGTTCTCGATGGCGGCGCTGGCCTGGCTGTTCGTCGGCTATCTGTTCAGGCCGTATCTGCCGGCCGATCAGATCAACTCCTACATCGCCGGGCTGATCATCCTCGCTGCGGCGCCGTGCACGGCGATGGTGTTCGTGTGGTCGAACCTGACCAAAGGCGAGCCGCATTTTACTCTGAGCCAGGTGGCGCTCAACGACACCATCATGGTGTTCGCGTTCGCGCCGATCGTCGGCCTGCTGCTCGGGCTGTCGGCGATCACCGTGCCGTGGGACACGCTGGTGCTGTCAGTGGTGCTGTACATCGTGGTGCCGGTGGTGATCGCGCAAGCGTTGCGGTGGCGCGTGCTGGCGAGCGGTGGCGAGGCGGCGTTGCAGCGGCTGCTCGGCCGGCTGCAGCCGCTGTCGCTGCTCGCCTTGCTGGCGACGCTGGTGCTGTTGTTCGGCTTTCAGGGCGAGCAGATCATCCGGCAGCCGCTGGTGATCGCGCTGCTCGCGGTGCCGATCCTGATCCAGGTCTATTTCAACGCCGGTCTCGCGTATCTGCTCAACAGGGTCAGCGGCGAGCAGCATTGCGTCGCCGGACCCTCGGCGCTGATCGGCGCCAGCAACTTCTTCGAACTTGCGGTCGCCGCCGCGATCAGCCTGTTCGGCTTCGAATCCGGCGCGGCGCTCGCCACCGTGGTCGGCGTGCTGATCGAAGTGCCGGTGATGCTGACGGTGGTGTGGATCGTCAACCGCTCGAAGGGGTGGTACGAAGATCAGCCGAACGTGACGCGCGAGGCTTAGGCCTCCAGCCAACTGGCGATGTCGTCGGCCTTCGGCAGGCCACCGGCATGGACCAGTCTGCCGTCGATGACAATGCCCGGGGTCGACATCACGCCGTAGCCCGCAATCACCGCGTAGTCGGTCACCTTCTCGACGCTGACCGCGATGCCGAGCTTGTCGGCGGCCTGCTGGATCATCTCCGCGGTGGTCCCGCAGCGGGCGCAACCGGGGCCGAGCACTTTGACCTCTCTCATGGTAATCTCCGATCTTAGTACTTGTTGAAGTATGATCTGTTCCGAAAGCTGGTCTCCAGGTTCCGGGTTCATGCTCTAGAACAGGACATTGAACAGGAAGCCGACGGCGACGATGCCCGACGCGACGACCGCGACGAACACTGCGATCAACCGCAGCGTCAGCACCTTGCGCAGGATGATCAGTTCCGGCAGGGACAACGCCGTCACCGACATCATGAAGGCCAGCACGGTGCCGAGCGCAGCACCCTTGCCGAGCAGGGCCTCGACCACCGGAATGATGCCGGCGGCGTTGGAATACATGGGGATGCCGATCAGCACCGCCGCCGGCACCGACCACCATGCGTCGCGGCCCATGAGCGAGGCCAGCAGTTCGGCGGGCGCATAGCCGTGGATAAAGGCGCCGGCCGCGATGCCGGCGATCATCCACGGCCAGACCTTGCCGACGATGTCGCGCACCGCGTCGAGGCCGGCCTGCAGTCGATCGACGATCGACGAATGCTCGGTCGGCAGCACGACGGCGCCGGAGCGGATGTCGCGGACCCAGCCTTCGAGCCACGGCTCGAGATGCAAACGGCCGATCGACCAGCCGGCGACGATCGCGACCGCGAGGCCGAACAGCAGATAGGTCAGCGCCACCTGCCAGCCGAGCAGCCCGAACAGCAGGCCGAGCGCAACCTCGTTGACCATCGGCGCCGAGATCAGAAACGAGAAGGTGACGCTGAGTGGCACGCCGGCGCTGATCATGCCGATGAACAGCGGCACCGCCGAGCAGGAGCAGAACGGCGTGACAATGCCGAGGCCAGCCGCCAGCACGTTGCCGATGCCTTCGCGCCTGCCGGCGAGCAAGGCGCGGGTCTTTTCGGCGGAGAAGAAGCTGCGCACCACGCCCATCGCGAACACGATCAGCGTCAGCAGCAGCAACACTTTCGGCGTGTCGTAGGCGAAGAACCGCAGCGCTGCCCCGAGCGGGCTGGACGGCTCGACCGGCAGCAGGCCAACCAGCCAATCGGCCAGGGCGGGCAACTGGCTGTAGACCAAGCCCCAGGCAATTAGCGCCAGTCCTGTGAGTGCGACCCACAAGGCTGGTGACGGACGGCGAGGTTGTGGTGCGATGACGGTGTTGAAGCTCATGCTGCCCGCCGTTCGCGGCTTTGCGGCAGCGCCAGCGCCGCATCGACCAGACTGACGATCTCGCGCGGCAGATCCGGCGCACGGCGATAGCGCACCCATTGCGCGTCGCGGCGGTCAACGACGAGGCCGGCCATTTTCAGCACTGCCATGTGCCGCGACATCCGCGACTGCGTCACGCCGAGCGACCGCATCAGTTCGCAGACACAGTGCTCGCGGCCGTCCCAGACCAGCCGCAGTGCCGCGAGCCTCGTCGGCTCGGCCAGGGCACTCAGGATCGAGATCGCATCCATGTCAGTCATCCGTTCTGCTGCATATGCGGATAAGCGCATCAATGCGCGTGAGCGGGAGGGCGCTCAATCCGACTTTGGGCTGAGAACGGCGCGAACTTGCACGCGCGCCAGACGTCAAGCCCGGGGCGTGTGATCGGTCGGTCGTGAACGGACGCGGGCGGTCTGCGCTAGCGCAGCGTCAGTCCGGTCGCCGCTTCGAGCTCGGCGATCGCCTGATCGGCGCTGGCCACCTTGATGGTGGTCATGCCCATCTCGCGCGCGGGCTTCAGATTGACGCCGAGGTCGTCGAGATAGACGCAGTTGTTCGGATCGACGCCGAGCGCGTCGGTCATCATCTGGTAGATCTTGGGGTCGGGCTTGCGCAGTCCGATCTTCGCGGATTCGATGACGTGATCGAACAGCGCCATCACCTCGGCGACGTACAGGGTGCGGCCCGATGCCGAGCCGATGGCGTTGGCGGGCAGATTGTTGGTGATGCAGCCGGTCTTGAAATTCTCGCCGACGATCCGCAGCGCCTCGACCATCTCCGGTCGCAATTCGCCGTACAGCAGGGGCAGCACGTCCTTGCCGCGAACCTCTGCGCCCAGCGCCAGCGATTCCGCCGCAAACAGCGCATCGAAGGTGTCGAGATCGACTTCAGCGCGTTCGAACTTCGCCCAGGCGTTCTCGAAATGATTGGTCGCGTTGGTGCGGCGGATGATGTCGGCCGGCAGCCCGCGCTCGCTCTCGAACCGTGCGAACGCCTCGAACGGCGAGGAGGTGAGCACCCCGCCGAAATCCCAGATCACCGCCTCGACCATCCTGTTCCGTCCTCCCGCTGTTGATTGGAGGTACGGCTAACATGCGGCCGCGGCCGCGGCCAGTCCGGTCGGCGCGGCTTCGGCGTGGATCGCTTTCAGGAGAGTGTCGCGTAGCCATTTGTGGCCGGAGTCGTCGGTGTTCCGCTCGTGCCAGATCATGTGATAGTCCTGCGGCGAGATCGGGACCGGCGACTCGTGGATCTGGAGATTGAACTTCGGCGCCATCAGTTCGGCGAAACGTCGCGGCATCACTGCGATCAGGTCGGTGCTGCCGACGATGCCGGGCATCGACCATACCTTGTTCACCATATAGGCGATCCGCCGGTTGCCGCCGCGCGTGGTGATGTCGCGATCGATATTGGTGTGGCCGCGCAATTCCGGAATCAGCGCGACCTGGTCGAGCGACAGGAAGGTCTTGACGTCCAGCCTGGCGCTGATCCCGGGATGATCGCGCCGCGCGACGATGATGTGGTCGCAGGGGCAGATGGTCTTGAACACCAGCCCCGGCGAGCTCACCGGAAAGGTGTAGCAGGCGAGATCAAGCGTGCCGGCGATGATGTCGTCGGTGACGTTGGCGTTCCAGGGCGGCCGGGATTCGATCGCCACGTGGGGCGCGTGCGCGGTGATCTCGCGCATCAGCGTCGGCATCAGCATTGCTTCCAGGGGATCGACGATGACGATCCGGAACGTGCGCTTGTAGGAGGCGAGGTCGAGGCTGCGGTCACCGTCGAATTGCTGGCGGATCAGCCGCAGCGCCTCGCGCACCGGGTCGATCATCTGCTGCGAGCGCAGCGTCGGCTTGACGCCGCGGCCGGCGCGCACGAACAGCGGATCGTCGAAATGCTCGCGCAGCCGCGTCAGCGCGTTGGAAACGGCCGGCTGGCTGAGCGCCAACTGCCTGGCGGCGTGACTGATATTGCCGGTGGAGTACACCGCATCGAACACGATCAGCAGATTGAGATCGACATTGCGCAGGTTGATCGTCGCCATCGGCCCCCTTCAGTCCGCAAGAAGCATTGCAATGCAGCACGCCGTTCAAACATTCGCGCGGCTGATAGATAGATGAGCCGACACCGCGCTGGCCACGGCGAATCGTCGCAGTCGACCAGCAACCATCGGCGTGCCGCCGCGGCTGCAATCATTCACCGTCGCTATGGTGGGCATTCAAAGACACAATTTCTCATCACCTTGCACCTCTCTTAGTGTTTCCCCGTGGGGCGGGGCAGACTCGCACGCGGCAGCGCCGCACGCGGCTGAACTTTACGCCATCAATAAATGCAAGACCCGGCCGGCGCGCCCGCGTGCGTCGGAACGGCGACGCTTTGGGGAGACGCGACGATGGACGTGCCGACGGTGATGGGTGGCGGGATTGCGAAGGGCAGGGTGCGGATCGCGTCCGTCGCCGCGGCACGGATCAAGCACTTGCTGCTGTCGACCGCGCTGGCCGGCATCGTGGTCTATCCGCAGGCGTTGCTGGCGCAATCCTGGAATGGCGCCGTCGACGCCGACTTTTCCAACGGCGCCAACTGGAGCACCGGCGTCGCACCGACCTCAACCGACGTCTCGACGATCGCATCCACGCCGACCACCCCGGTGGTGGCCGCGACCACGGCGAATTCCGGGCAGATCACGATGTCCGGTGCCACTCTCGGCATCAATGCCGGCGCGACACTGGTCCTCAACACCCTGACCCTCACGGGCGCGTCCAGCGTGACCGGGGCGGGCGCCATCGCGACAAATCTGCTGCATCTGGACTCCGGCTCGGTCGGGACCGATATCGCGCTTGGGACCCTCGCGACCATGGGCGGCGGCACCTTCGGCGGCGCCATCAGCGGCGCCGGCCAGCTGCTGGTCTCCAGCGGCTTCAACTTCCTGACCGGCGCCAACACCTACAGCGGCGGCACCGACATCAATACCAACGCGTTCCTGACGATCGGCGACAGCGGCACCAGCGGCTCGATCACCGGCGACGTGCTGAACAACGGCAACCTCACCTTCACCCGCTCTGATACGACGAGCTATGGCGGCGTGATTTCCGGCACCGGCGTGTTCAATAAGAACGGCACCGGCACGCTGATGCTGTCCGGCGCCAACACCTACAGCGGCGCGACGCGGATCCTGAACGGCACGCTACAGACCTCCGCCAACAACGTCCTCAGCAGCGCTTCGGCGCTGACGATTTCCGCCGGGGCCACGCTCGAGCTCGGCAACACGCAACAGACTGTGGCGTCGCTGGCCGGCGCCGGCACGACCAATGTCGGTGCGTCGAGCAATGGCTTTACATTCGGAGCCGACAACTCATCAACCAGCTTCTCCGGGACCGTCACAGGCGGTTTCATGCGGTTTTACAAGGAAGGCACCGGCACCTTCAGCTTCAGCGGCACCGGCCCGATCGATGGCGCTATGCAAGTCGATGGAGGCACGCTGGCTTTGGCCGGCACCGCCGACTTCAGCGGTGCAAGCGTCAACTTGCAGGCCAATACGACGCTGGACATTTCCGGGGCCAACGCCGGCATCTCGATCAAGGGCTTGCAAGGGGGGCTGAGCAGCACGGCGGTCCATCTCGGCAGCCGAACATTGACGGTCCAGCGCACCGACTTTGCCTTCGGAAACAACTTCAGCGGCGTCATCGACGGCAGCGGCGGCCTGACCGTCGGGCAAAATTCGACTTTGAACTTGTTCGGCGTCAACATCTATACCGGCCCGACCACGCTCAGCTCGGCGTCGGCGACCCTCGACCTCAGACATGTCAGCGCCATCGCCGCCTCCAGCGAGGTCGATCTCGCGGCCAGCGGCGCCACGCTGGGGATCTCCAATGCGGGCGGAGACGCCACCATCCAATCGCTGCGCGGCGTCGCCGGCAGCATCCTCACATTGCGCAACAACAATCTGGTGATCACCAACGCGGCGTCGGATTTCGCCGGCATCATCAAGCCGGTCTTCGGCGCGCCGACCGGCGGTGTCATCCTCAATGGCGGCCACCAGACGCTGTCGGGCATCAACACCTATCTGGGCGCCACCACGGTCAATGCCGGCACGCTCTCGGTCAACGGCTCGATCGCAACCTCGGCGCTGACCACCGTCAATGCCGGCGGCACGCTCGGCGGCGCCGGCACGGTCGGCAACACCACGATCAACGGCGGCGCGCTGGCGCCGGGCAATTCGATCGGCACGCTGAACGTGAGCGGCAATCTCGTCTTCACCGCGGCATCGAGCTACATGGTCGAATTCTCGCCGACCACCGCCGACCGCACCAACGTCACCGGCACCGCGACGCTCGGCGGCGCCACGGTGAACGCGTCATTCGCGGCGGGGAGCTATGTCGAGAAGCAATACACCATCCTCAACGCCACCGGCGGCATCGTCGGCACATTCGGCCCGGTTGTGAATTCCAACCTGCCGTCGGGCTTCAAGTCGAGCCTCGGTTATGACGCCAACAACGCCTATCTCAAACTGGCGCTGGATTTTACGCCGACACCGACGCCGACACCGACGCCCACACCGACGCCGACACCAACACCAGCGCCCGAACCGTCGCCATTGCCGATCAACAGCGGCCTCAACGGCAACCAGACCAAGGTCGCCAACGCGCTGAGTAACTACTTCGCGCGCGCCGGCAGCATCCCGATCGTGTTCGGCGCGCTGACGCCGGCGGGACTGAGCCTCGCGGCGGGCGAGACCCCGACCGGCGCTCAACAGACGACGTTCGATGCGATGAACATGTTCATGGGCGTGCTGACCGATCCGTTCGCCAATGGCCGTGGCCTGCCGAACGCTGCGTCCGGCGCGTCGTCATTCGCCGACGGCAATGCCAGCCTCGGCAATCGCAACGGCGCAGCCCGCGACGCCCATGCGATGATCACCAAGGCGGTCGTAAAGCCGCCGGTCGAGGCGCGCTGGAACGTCTGGGCCGCTGGCTTCGGCGGCGCGCAGACAACCGACGGCAACGCGACGCTCGGCAGCACCACCGCGACCAGCCGGCTCTACGGGATCGCAGCCGGCGCCGACTACTGGCTGTCGCCGCAGACCGTCGCCGGCTTCGCAATGGCGGGCGGCGCCACCAGTTTCGGCCTCGCTAACGGTCTGGGGTCCGGCCGGTCCGATCTGATCCAGGCCGGCGGTTTCGTGCGCCACAGCGTCGGCGCCGCCTATCTCACCGCCGCCGCGGCCTATGGCTGGCAGGACATCACCACCGAACGAAGCGTCGCGGTCGGCGGGATCAATCAGCTCCAAGGCCGCTTCAACGCCCATGCATTCTCCGGTCGGCTCGAAGCCGGCCATCGCACTGTCGCGTCGGCGTTCGGCGGCATCGGTCTCACGCCCTATGCAGCCACGCAGGTCACGGCTTTCGAGCTGCCGGCCTATGCCGAGCAAATGCTGAGTGGCGCGAATGCCTTCGCGCTGAGCTACGCGTCGAAGACCGTCACCGCGACTCGCAGCGAGTTCGGCCTGCGCAGCGACAAGTCCTACGCCCTCAGCAATGCCCTGCTGACGCTGCGCGGCCGCGCCGCCTGGGCGCACGACTTCAACGTCGACCGTTCGATCGCAGCGACCTTCCAGGCGTTGCCGGGCGCAAGCTTCGTGGCCGACGGCGCCCGGCCGGCGCGCGACGCGGCGCTGACCACGGTGTCGGCGGAGATCGCGTGGCTGAACGGTCTCTCGTTCGCGGCCGCCTTCGAGGGCGAATTTTCAGACGTCACCCGCAGCTATGCCGGCAAGGGCACGCTGCGCTACATTTGGTGATGGTCGAGCCGCTGGATCGCACCGCTCAATGAACGGTCTTGCTGCTTTTCAGGAATGGGCGGCGGGCCGATTCGTGCTTTTCGTAGAGTTCGAGCCAGCGGCGGTCTTCTGGTCGGTACCAGTCGTTGTCGTTGACCGGCGGCGGGCCGCTCTTGCTGATGATTTCATCCAGCCGGAAGAACTCGGCGGTCTCGTCCGATGTAAGGCCGATCAGCACTCTGTTGCCGGCGGAGTCGAGTTCGTAGTCATCGTCCTTGATCATGCCGCCAATTGACCATCGCGGCCGGAACGGTCAACGAAATTGCCGGCTTAACCTAACCGATCAACCTTACCGGGCGCGCTTATGTCGGATTGTGTGAATAGCAGTCTGCCTGATTAGTAAGTTAAGACAATGTTTTAACTATCGACGTAAACGACTTCCGAGTCTTCATTCGTGGCAGCGATCGGCGATGCCAGAGGCGGGGAGCCTTCAATGCTGAAATCGATTTCGGCGCGGATGATCGTCGCGATCATTCTTGTGGCCATTGGGTCGTGCGCCATGCTGGCTGGCTTCAGCTTTTGGCGGCAACAGGCGACGATCGACGTCGCGCTGGAACGCGAACTACGTTCCGACTATGCCAATCTCATCGTCGCGCTCGAGGCGGAGACCCGTACGACGCTGGCTGTCAGCGAAACCATCGCGGCCATGCAGGCCGTGAAGGAGGTCGTCCGCGCCGGCGATCGCAATGCCGTATTGAAGATATTGAAGGAAGCTCACTCCAAACTTGCTCCACGCGGCCTCGATTTGGTCACCGTCCAGGTTCCGCCGGCAACGACGCTTATGCGTATCCACAAGCCGGAATCGTTCGGTGATAACGTCGCCGATCGCCGCAAGATGGTGGTCGATACGCTGTCATTGGCCAAGTCCCATGGCGGCATCGAGCCGGGTGCAGACAGCCTGACCGTGTTCGGCACCAGTCCGATCGTCGACGACAAGGGGCTGGTCGGCACCGTGGATGTCGGGACGCCGTTCGGAAAGAACTTCGTCGAGCGGATGAAGGCCAGGTTCCAGGTCGATGTCGCGATCCTGCAGCCGACCGCTGCTGGCGTGAAAGTGATTGCGTCATCGATGCCCGGCCTGACGCCGGATGTCGACGCGATCCGCCGCGCGATGGCGGGCGAATTGGTGATCCGCAAGAGCGAGGATGACGGCAAGACGACGGGCATGACCTTCGGTCAGATCAAGAAGTTCTCGGGCGAGCCGATCGCGGTGCTGCAGATCGTGCGCGACGCCACCGCCTATTCCGCGCTCACGACGGGCGCGCTGCAATGGCTTGGACTGGCGACGCTCGGCGCGGCGCTGGCCGCAGCTGTGGTCGCGATCTGGCTCGGCCGCGGCATGGCGAAGCCGATCCGGGCGCTGGAAGGGGCGATGTCCGAGATCATCCAGGGCCGCCACGCCGTGTCAGTGCCGGGCTGCGACCGCCGTGACGAGGTCGGTTCTATGGCTCGCACCGTCGAACTGTTCAAGGAAAGCCTGATCGAAACCGAGCGTCTGCGTGCGGCGCAGGATCAGCAGCGCATCGCCCATGAAAACGAACGGCGCCAGACGATGCTGGAACTCGCCGCGCGGTTCGAATCCAACGTCGGTGGCGTGGTCGAACTGGTCAGCTCGGCGGCAACGGAACTCCGCGGCACGGCGGATTCGATGGCCGGCACCGCGAAGGAATCCGAGCGGCGGATCATTGCGGCGACCGCCGCTTCGACGCAGGCGACTTCGAACGCGCAGGCGGTCGCCGCCGCGGTGGAGGAACTCGACGCTTCGATTGCCGAAATCGGCAAACATGTCGATCAGTCGGCCCACGTCGCGAGCGAGGCAGCCAGCCAGGCGGGCCGCACCAATGCGGAGGTGAAGGGGCTCGCGGAAGCCGCGCAGAAGATCGGCGAGGTGGTGACGCTGATCAGCGACATTGCCGCGCAGACCAATCTGCTGGCGCTGAACGCCACCATCGAGGCGGCGCGGGCCGGTGAAGCCGGCCGCGGCTTCGCGGTGGTTGCCGCGGAGGTCAAGGCGCTGGCCGAACAGACATCGAAAGCGACCGAGGAAATATCCTCGCAGATCGGCTCGATCCAGACTGCGACGCAAAGCTCGGCAACGGCGATCGAGGGCATCACCACCATCATCGGCCGCGTCAACGAAATCGCCACGGCAATCGCTAGCGCGGTGCGCGAACAGGGCACTGCGACGCGCGAGATCGCGCACAACGTCGCCGAGGCCGCCCGGTCCACCAGCGAAGTCTCGAGCAACATCGGCGGCGTTCACGATGCGGCGCGCGAGACCGGCGTGGCTGCCGGTCAGGTCGTCGAATCCGCGAGCGAATTGTCGCGAACAGGCGAAACGCTGAAGACTCAGGTCGAGGCGTTCTTGCGCGAAGTCCGCGCTGCCTGATCGCCGTTGTTCCACAACGCGAGGCGTTTGGTCTCGCGACCGCGTGGTTAACTGGCGCTAAACCGATACCGTTCAATTCTCTTTAATCAGATTGATGGACTGTGCGTGCATGACGCGCGGAGTTCGTTTGTATCTCGTCGGCTCCTTCGTCCTTGTGTCGCTTGCTGGTTGCGGACGCGGACTGTTTCAGTCCGCCGAGCGTGAACCGTGGCGGACCGAGGCAGAGGTCGCTTGTCTGAAATCGGGTGTCCTCAAAGAGACCCCGGAACTGGTCCGGATCGATCCGATTTCCGGCCCGGGCGTTTGCGGCGCCGAATTTCCCTTGAAAGTGGCCGCGCTCGGCGAAGGCAGCGTGATCGGCTTTGCCGACGATTTGCGCCCGCCGGCTGCGATCGGCGGCCGCGCCAGCCAGCCCAACTGGCCGGGCGCGCAGCCATCCTATGCCGCGCCGGCGCGCAGCACTCCCAATCAGCAGGTGCAACCGCCGGCCTATGGCGCCTCCGCGCGCTCGGGCTACGGCGCGCCGAACGATGGCTATCGCGGCGGCAACGCCCCGGTGTCGCTGACTGCGCCGGGTGTGGCGCCGGCCGGCCAGGACATCGATCTGCCGGCCGATCGTCCGCCCGCGGAGAACGTCACCGGCTATTCGCGCGATCCGAACGACACGCGGGCGCCGGCTGGCCGCTATCCGGACGATGTCCAGCGACCGCTGCCGCGCCTCGGTCCGGCGCAGGGCAATATCACCGGCTCGGTCGGCCCGGTCGCGATCAAGCCGACCGCGACACTGGCGTGCCCGATCGTTTCGGCGCTGGATCGCTGGCTCGCGGAGTCCGTGCAGCCATCGGCGATGCGCTGGTTCGGCGTGCGCGTCGCCGAGATCAAGCAGATTTCCGCGTATTCGTGCCGCGGCATGAACGGCAATCCGAACGCGCATATTTCCGAGCACGCCTTCGGCAACGCGCTCGACATCTCGGCCTTCGTACTGGCCGACGGCCGTCGCGTCACGATCAAGGGCGGCTGGAAGGGCTTGCCGGAAGAGCAGGCGTTCTTGCGCGACGTGCAGAATTCGGCGTGCCAGGTGTTCAACACGGTGCTGGCGCCGGGCTCGAACATCTATCACTACGATCACATTCACGTCGATCTGATGCGGCGGCGCAGCGCGCGCAGCATCTGCAAGCCGGCGGCGGTGTCGGGCGAGGAGGTCGCGGCGCGGCTGCAGCAGCGCAACCCCTACGCCAGCAACTGGTCTGGCGTGACCGGCTCAATCGGCCGCAACGCGGCCCGGTCGAAAGTGGTCGACCGCGAGGAAGCCGAAGACGATTAGTTCGGGCTGACTTATCTTCGAATCGTCGTCCCGCTCGCGTCAGCTCGGCCTGGCGTCGTCCGGCTTGGCGCGATAGGCGGCGAGGAACATTCGCGTGGCGCTGTCCACCACCTCGGCGATGCGCTCGGAGGAGGGCGTTTCCGTCATTTGAAAAATGAACGGCAGAAACAGCGTCGCCTGGCACAATTTGGTGAACTGGGCCGCGGCGAGGTCGCAATTGTCGATGACCAGCGTGCCGGATTTCACCTGCTGGTCGAGATAGCGCGCGAAACGGCCGAGTGAGTTTGCGATCACCCGCTCGTAATAGCGTCGGCCGATGTCCGGCATCCGTTCGGCGATCGCCATCACCGTGCGGATGGCCGATGCCCCGCGCGGGTTGCACAGCAACTTGATGTAGGCAGTGCCGAACACTTTGAGCGTGGTTTCGATGTCGCGCTCCGGCATGAAGTCGAACGACAGCATCCCCTGGGCGATGCTCTCTTGTTCGATGATCTCGCAGAACAGCGAATTCTTGTCGGTGAAGTAGACGTAGAGCGTCCCTTTGGAGACTCCCGCAGCGCGTGCGATCTCACCCATGCTGGCGCCGTCGAAGCCCTGTTCGAGGAACACCGTGCGCGCGCCCTTGATGATCTGACGGCGCTTGGCGCAGTCCTCGTCGTGACCTTGAACGGAGGTGGCGGCCTGGGTTTCAACCATTACTTCAGGATGTCCTCGGAATCGGTGCGACGGAAACGCCGCTGAAAGGGGCGATCTGCAAACAATTCATACCCAACCTTATCTTGACCGAACCGTTCGGTCAATGGTAGCTAAGAACCGGTCCTAGCGGCGCCGGGCCGGCGTGCGTATGAGTGAAGTGCAGGAGACAATGATGTCCGGACGCGATCAGGCTGCCCGAGTTCGTCGCGCCGGGCCGGACAGCGCGCCCGCCGAATCCGGCGCCGATGCCCCGCAGCCGCAGGCCCCGTCGCAGGCGGAGACGCTGCGCTCGTTGCTCGAGGATCCCGCGACGCTGAAGCTCGCCGATCCGCCGGAGCCCGAGCTGGACGACGAGATGGTCGCGCCGGCTGCGAAGCCCGCGGCCGCAGCAAGGAAGCCCGGCAAGAAACGGCTGGTGCTGATCGGCGTCGGCATCGCGGCGCTGGCCGCAGCCGCGTATTACGGCATCGATTACATGCTGGTCGGCCGCTTCATGGTATCGACCGACGATGCCTATGTGCGCGCCAACAACACCACGCTCGGCGCCCGCGTCGCCGGTCATATCGCCGCGATCCTGCCGCGTGACAACGCCATCGTCAAAGCGGGCGACGTGGTGTTCAAGATCGATGACGGCGACTACAAGATCGCGGTCGACGCCGCCCGCGCCAGGATCGCCACCCAGCAGGCGACGATCGAACGGATCGGCCGGCAAGTCTCCGCGCTGCAGAGCGCCGTCGAGCAGGCGCAAGCGCAGCGCGACTCCGCCGAGGCCGCGGCCAAGCGCGCGGCGCTCGATTTCGATCGCCAGCAGGCGCTCAGCACAAAGGGGTTCGCTTCGCGCGCAACCTTCGAGGTGTCTCAAGCCGGCCGTGACCAGGGCGTCGCCTCGGTGGCCGCCGCCAAGGCCGCGTTCGATGCCGCGCGTGACAATGTCGAGGTCACCAAGGCCCAGCAGAACGAAGCACGCGCCCAGCTCGTCGAGCTGCAGAGTTCGCTCGCCAAGGCCGAGCGTGATCTCGACTTCACCAATGTCCGCGCGCCGGTCGAGGGCGTGTTCTCCAACCGGCTCGTCAATACGGGCGACTTCATTCAGGCCGGCCAGCGGCTCGCCAACATCGTGCCGCTCGACGGGGTCTATGTGGACGCCAACTTCAAGGAAACCCAACTCGGCCGGCTGAAGCCCGGCCAGAAGGTCGACATTTCGGTCGACGCTTATTCCAGCCGCAAGATCGAGGGTACGGTCGACAGCCTGGCGCCCGCGGCCGGTCAGGTGTTCACGCTGCTGCCGCCCGATAACGCCACCGGCAACTTCACCAAGATCGTGCAGCGCGTTCCGGTGCGGATCCGCGTTCCGGCCGAGGTGGCGCGCGAGAATCTGCTGCGCGCCGGCATGTCGGTCTACGTCCGCGTCGATACCAAGCCGGCGAACTGACCGCCGCCGCGAGCCGAGGAGCGCCGATGTCGGCATCGACCACAGCGACAGGCGCGGCGACGCCCGAGACGCCGTCGGAACACGTGCCAGTCAGTCGGCTGGTCGCGTTCCTGATCATGGTGTTCGGGATGTTCATGTCGATCCTGGACATTCAGATCGTCTCGGCGTCGCTGTCCGAGATTCAGGCGGGACTCTCCGCCAGCTCCAGCGAAGTCTCCTGGGTGCAGACCTCGTATCTGATCGCCGAAGTGATCGCGATCCCGTTGTCGGGCTTCCTGTCGCGCGCACTCGGCACCCGCAACCTGTTCGCGATCTCGGCGGCCGGCTTCACCTTCGCCAGCCTGATGTGCGGCTTCACGTCGACGATCACCGAGATGATCGTCTGGCGCGCGATCCAGGGCTTCCTCGGCGCCGGCATGATCCCGACCGTGTTCGCCTCGGCCTATACGGTGTTTCCGCGCAGCAAGTTCAATCTGGTCGGGCCGATCATCGGCCTGGTCGCGACGCTGGCGCCGACCATCGGTCCCACGGTCGGCGGCTACATCACCGACCTGATGTCGTGGCACTGGTTGTTCTTCATCAACATCGTGCCGGGCATCGGCATCACCATCGGCGTGCTGGCGCTGGTCGATTTCGACGAGCCGCATTACGAACTGCTCGATCACTTCGACTGGTGGGGGCTCGGCTTCATGGCCGGCTTCCTCGGTTCGCTCGAATACGTGCTCGAAGAAGGCCCGCGCAACGACTGGTTCAACGACGAGTCGATCCTGATTTTCGCGATCGTCTGCGTGGTTTCCGCGGTGGCATTCTTCTGGCGGGTGCTGACGGCGCGCGAGCCGATCGTCGATATCCGCGCCTTCGCCAACCGCAACTTCGCGTTCGGCTGCATGTTCTCGTTCTGCGTCGGGATCGGGCTCTACGGGCTGACCTACATCTATCCGCGCTACCTCGCCGAAGTGCGCGGCTACAGCGCGCTGATGATCGGCGAGACGATGTTCGTCTCCGGCATCGCGATGTTCCTCACGGCGCCGCTGGTCGGCCGGCTGATGGCGCTGGTCGATATGCGGATCTTGATCGCGATCGGCCTGCTGCTGTTCGCCGGCGGCACCTGGCAGATGACCTGGATCACCCGCGACTACGATTTCTACGAGCTGTTGTGGCCGCAGATCTTCCGCGGCGTCGGCATGATGATGGCGATGGTGCCGGTCAACACCATCTCGCTCGGCACGCTGCCCGCCGCGCGGGTGAAGAACGCCTCCGGTCTGTTCAATCTGACGCGCAATCTCGGCGGCGCGCTCGGCCTCGCGCTGATCAACACCGCGCTCGACGGCCGCACCGACTTTCACATCTCGCGACTGCACGACAAGGTCACCTGGGGCAACGCGCAGGCGGTCGATTTTCTCAACATGCTGACCCAGCGCTTCCAGGGCCTCGGTGACGCTTCGATGATGGCGCTGAAACAGTTCAACATGATCGTCCATCGCCAGGCGGTGACGATGAGCTTCGGCGACACCTTCTTTATACTGACGTTCTTCTATGTCGGACTGAGCACGCTGGTGTTCCTGCTCGCCAAGCCGGCGAACCCGATGGTGGCGGCAGAGGGCGGGCATTGAGGGGCGGACTATCGCAATAGTCCGCCGCTGTAGTGCAGCGCGTAGACCTTGCGATCGTTGCAAGAGATCGTCTCTAGCCCATGAAAGCGAGAGAGCGTTCCCACCGCGCTGTTCTCGTAGGCGAGTCCTCCGTCGCGGATGAGTTGTGGCCCGCGGAACGGCAACGCTGGATCGACCGCCGCCAAGGCCCGACGCAAGAACGCGTAGATCGCGTGCAACGTGGCGACGTCGGTGATGTCGTCTTGCGCGCCTCCGCTGTACGCCATCGACCAGACCACCTGATCGTCGACCGACAGGGTTTCCTGTCCGACGAAGAACCCCATCCCGAAGTAGATGTCGCGATAGGCAAACGGCGACGCGCGATGTTCGAGTTGCTTCGAGCCGCGCAACGCTGGCGTGGCGATCGTCGCATCATCGTCGAGTCCGGCGTAGGTCCGCCGCTTCGCCTCAACTAAGAAATCCGTCAATCGAACGATATCCACTGGTCGCCTCGTGATCGAATTGAGGGAGCAAGAGACTGTACCAGCGGATTTGCATCTTGACACGTCATGCCCACGCTTGTCGCGAGCATATGATGAGTGCGGCATCGCTTCGGGATCGACGGCGGGCGAGAATCAAAATGGCGAAGGGCCCGGCGTTTCCGCCGAGCCCTTCATTCATTCAGTATCAGTCGGCCTGTAAGCCGGGTTCTGGAGGGCACCGGCTGCTTGCGCAGCCGATACGTGACGGCCATTCCTCTGGGACCATGTTTGCACATGGCCTCGAGCAACCTACCCGGACGGCGAGCCTGACATCGCCCTGCGGAGTTATCGCCCGAAAGCGAACTGTCCGCGATGCCGTCCCTATTCGGTTTTGCTCCCGGTGGGGTTTACCATGCCGTCTCCGTTGCCGGCGACGCGGTGCGCTCTTACCGCACCTTTTCACCCTTACTCGCCCCCACCCCGAGGGGAGGGGGAAGCGGTTCGTTCTCTGTGGCACTTTCCCTGGGGTCGCCCCCGCCGGACGTTATCCGGCACCGTATGTCGATGGAGCCCGGACTTTCCTCCCCGGCGGCCTTTCGGCGCTTGCCGGAGCGGCCGTCCGGCCGACTGACGCGACAGCCATGCGGGCTGGATGCCGCGGCGTCAAGGCGTAACGTCGGGTGATGCGTTGGGACGGGACCAGTTCAGGTCAGCGCAGCGGTGGCGCGGACGTCGATCGGCAACTCGCCGAGCAAAGCGTGCAACGTCGCGAGCGTCGAGCCGTCGGCGACACCGTCGACCTTCTCCGGTCGGAAGTGACGCTGGAACGCTGAGACGACCTCGACGGTCGCCGGGTCGTACTTGCCGGTGGCGGCAATGCCATAGCCATAATCGGCCAGCGCCTGCTGCATCACCCGGATCTGCTCGCCCTCGGCGCCGAGCCTGAATCCCGCGCCGGCTTCGATCGGCGCCGGCTCGACCCAATGGCCGACGCCGGAGGCGGCGAGCGAGCGCCACGGAAATTTCTCGCCGGGGTCCTTCTTGCGCGACGGCGCGACGTCGGAATGGCCGAGCACGCGATGCGGCGGCACGTTGCGGCGGATGATGATGCCGCGGCACAGCGTGATTACCGCGGCGATCTGCCGGAGCGGGTAGTCAGGGTAGCCCCAATCGTGCCCACGATTGATGATCTCGATGCCGATCGAGCAGGAATTGATGTCGTCCTCGCCGGCCCATTTCGCGACGCCGGCATGCCAGGCGCGCTTGGATTCCGGCACGCATTGCAGAATCCGGCCGTCCTCGAGCACGACGTAATGCGCCGACACCTCGGTGCCCGCCTTGCACAACCGTGTCAGCGCGCCCTCGACATCGGGCATCCCGGTATAGTGCAGGACGATCATGTCGGGCCGGCGGGCCTTGTTGCGCTCGCCGAAATTCGGCGACGGAATCACGTCGGACACGACCGAGGAGTCAGGCATGAAGGTCTGCATAGCCACGATGCCCTTGGGCAGTGGGACGACACGTCGACGTTTCGACTCGTGACCCGCAGACGCGAGCGAACCTGACAGCATCAGACGATCCAAACCCGGCAGGAGAACGGCGACAGTGCGGGTGCGACGAGCCGCAGCGCCCGTTCACTATCCCGGTCATTACAATTGACCGCAACGCGCCTGTTTCATGATTTTGCCATTTTCTGTGGACTGTGGACGGGCCGCATCACTTCGATACCCGTGGCCAATCGCCTGTAGAGCAATTTGTCCGGGGATCCTGACCGTCGGTGTCAACGTTTTCTTAAGGCTAAGGGACGTTACTGAGGGGTGAAGAGCCGAACCGCCGGTGATCGCCGGGCCTCCCTCTGAAAACCCCTAAGCCGATGGCAATCCAACAGATTCCAGCCGGACCGCCGGGTTCTCCAGGATCGGTCGCCGGCGCTCTGGCTGATCCCGTCGTGGAACTGGGAGTTTCGAAAGACGATGCGCCCAATGCCGCCGACATTGCAGCCGAATTGCGCCGGACCCGGCCTCCGTACGGCACGGACCGGGCTGACGGCCTTGCCGGCCGGGCCGGACGCATGACCGAAACGCGGCCGCGCCATATTCCGGTGCTTGGGGTCGAGGCGGTGGGCTTGCTCGCGCCGCGCGACGGCGGCGTTTATGTCGACGGCACCTTCGGCGCTGGCGGCTATACGCGGCTGATCCTGGAGGCGGCCGACACGCGGGTGATCGCGATCGATCGCGACCGCAACGCCATCGCCGACGGCTTCGACCTGGTGCAGAGCACCAGCGGGCGACTCACGCTGGTCGAGGATCGCTTCTCCAATCTCGCCGATGTCTGTGAAGCGCAGGGCGCAAACGCCGTCGACGGCGTGGTGATGGATATCGGCGTTTCGTCGATGCAGGTCGATCAAGCCGATCGCGGCTTCTCGTTCCGGCTGGACGGGCCGCTCGACATGCGGATGGGCAATGACGGCCCGACCGCGGCCGACGTGGTCGCGCATGCGTCGGAAGCCGACCTCGCCAACATCATCTACATCTTCGGCGAGGAGAAATATTCGCGCCACGTCGCCCGCGCCATCATCGCCGCGCGCAAGGACGCGCCGATCGCCACGACGAAGGCGCTGGCCGACATCGTCGCCACGGTGGTGCGCAGCAAGCCCGGGCAGATCCACCCGGCGACGCGGACGTTCCAGGCGCTGCGAATCTTCGTCAACGAAGAGCTCGACGAATTGTATCAGGCGCTGTCCGCTGCCGAACGGGTGCTGAAGCCGGGTGGGCGGCTCGCGGTGGTGTCGTTTCACTCGCTGGAAGACCGCATCGTCAAGACCTTCCTCGGCGACCGCAGCCGCACCGGCGGCGGCTCGCGGCATCTGCCGGAGCTGACGCAGGCGGCGCCGAGCTTCGCCGTGCTGACCAAGCGCCCGATCGTCGCGGGCGACGCCGAAATCGCCGCCAATCCGCGCGCGCGCTCGGCCAAGCTGCGCGGCGCCGAACGCACCGCGGCGCCGGCGCACAGGCCCGACGATCTGCCGGGATGGCCGACGCTGGCCTCGGTGATGAGGGCCGGCCGATGATGCGCATCATTCATCTGGCGGTGATCGGAATGCTGGTGTTCGCCGCGGCCTATGTCTACCGGATCAAGATGGATTCGACCGCGCGCACCGAGAAGGTGCTGCAGCTCCACGCCGAAGCGCGCAAGGAGCGCGAGGCGATCGCGCGGCTGCGCGCCGAATGGGCTCAGCTCGACGCGCCGGGGCGTCTGCAGGGTCTCGCCGACCGCCACCTCAAATTGAAGCCGATCAGCGCCCGCCAGTTCGACCAGTTGAAGAACCTGCCGGAGCGGCCGCCGACCATCGTCAATCCGAACGATCCCGATCCGATCGCGTCGATGATCGATAAAATCGATCCCGACATCATCACCGGCTCGCTGCCGGCGCCGGAGGCCGCGCAGTGATCGATCCGTCGCTTCCACTTGTCGGCCATCGCGTCGGTTGGCGCCAGCGGTTGATTCGCAGCCTGATCTATGGGCGCGACGTCGACCGCGACGCCAAGGCGCGCGCCCGCGTCGGCCTCGCGATGCTGGCGTTCGCCGCGGTCTACGGCGTGATCGCCTTCAAGCTGTCGATGATCGCGCTGTTCGGCGACAGCCACGGCACGCGACGCACGGCGTCGCAGGATGCGATCGCCACCGCCCGGCCGGATATCGTCGATCGCAACGGCACCATCCTCGCCACCGACGTCAAGTCGCCCTCCTTGTTCGGCGAGCCGCGCCGCATCATCGATCAGGACGAAGCGGTCGAACTGCTCACCGCGACGCTGCCCGACCTCGAGACCCAGGAAGTCCGCGAGCGGCTGGCGTCGAAGAAGGGTTTCGTCTGGCTGAAGCGCGAGATCACGCCGCGACAGCAGGCCGATATCAAGAAGCTCGGCATTCCCGGCATCGGCTTCCTGCGCGAGAACAAGCGGGTCTACCCGACCGGCACCGAGGTCTCGCATCTGATCGGCCTCGTCAACATCGACAACCAGGGCATCGCCGGCATCGAGAAGTGGCTCGACAACAACGGCCTCGCCGATCTGCATCGCGCCGGTTTCGCTTCCGACAGGCTGCAGCGTCCGGTCGAACTCGCGGTCGACATCCGCGTCGAACATGCGCTGCGCGACGAACTGCTGAAGGCGAAGAACAAGTACAGCGCCAAGGCGGCGTCGGGCCTGGTTTCCAACGTCAATACCGGCGAGATCGTGGCGATGGTGTCGCTGCCGGATTTCGATCCGAACAATCCGCGCGAGGCCAACGACCCCGATCGCATCAACCGGCTCACCACCGGCGTCTACGAGATGGGCTCGACCTTCAAGACGCTGACGCTGGCGATGGCGCTGGACTCGGGCAAGGCGACGCTGAACACGCTGTACGACGCGCGCGGCGCGCTGCGCTACGGCAAGTTCGCGATCCACGACACCCATCCGCTCGGCCGCCCGATCACGCTCGCGGAAGTGTTCACCTTCTCCTCCAATGTCGGCGCGGCGCGGATCGCGATCGCCCAGGGCGTCGAGGCGCACAAGGCGTTCCTGAAGAAGGTCGGCCAGCTCGACCGGCTGCGCACGGAGCTGCCGGAAAGCGCGTCGCCGATCGTGCCGAAGCGCTGGGGCGAACTCAACACCATCACCATTTCGTTCGGTCACGGCGTCGCCGTGGCTCCGCTGCAGGCGGTGATGGGCATCAACGCCATGGTCAATGGCGGCTACCTCATTCCGCCGACCTTCCTCAAGCGCAGCGAGGAAGACGCGCTGAAGATGGCCAAGCGCGTGGTCAAGAAGGAAACCAGCGACAAGATCCGCTATCTGATGCGGCTCAACGCCGAAATCGGCACCGCCAGGACCGCCGATCAGATCGCCAAGGGCTACTATATCGGCGGCAAGACCGGCACCTCGGAAAAGGTCATCAACGGCCGTTACGCCAAGAAGCAGGTGCTGAACTCGTTCACCGCGGTGCTGCCGGCCGACAATCCGCAGTTCCAGGTGCTGGTGATGCTCGACGAGCCCAAGGCGCTGCCGGAAACCCACGGTTTCATCACCTCGGGCTGGAACGCGGTGCCCACCGGTGGCAAGGTGATCGAACGAATCGCGCCGCTTCTGGGAATCGAGCCGCGGTTCGATCTGCCGCCGCCCGACCGCCTTATTCTTGCGGCATCGAAGACGGCCCAATAGCACCCGCAACGCGCGGGACGGTACTGCGTCAGTCGTGTTGCACCGGGGCGCGCTTGCGCTAAAAGCCCGGTTTGCGTGCTGAATCCCATTCGAACCGGCTGACCGGACCTAAGGACCATGAAGCTCCGCGATCTCTTCAGCGACGACGCCTCGATCGACGCCCCGATCGACGCTCAGGGCTCGCCGCGCGGCGCCGCCGATCTCGACATCGGCGGCCTCGCGGTCGACAGCCGTGCGGTGAAGCCGGGCGATCTGTTCTTTGCGCTGGCCGGGGCGAAGACCGACGGCGCACGCTTCATCGCCGCTGCGATCGACGCCGGCGCGGTCGCGGTCGCCGGCGATCATGCGCCGGATGGCGAACTCGCCGTGCCGTTCGTGCGCCTCGGCAATCCGCGCCGCGCGCTGGCGCTGGCCGCCGCGCGTTTCTATTCGCGACAGCCACGGACCATCGCCGCGGTGACCGGGACCAGCGGCAAGACCTCGGTCGCGGCGTTCACCCGGCATATCTGGCAACGGCTCGGACACGCCGCCGCGAGCATCGGCACCATCGGCCTGGTCACCCCGACGCGCAGCGTCTACGGTTCACTGACCACGCCGGACCCGATCGCGCTGCATCGCTCGCTCGACGAGATCGCCGGCGAAGGCGTCACGCATCTGGCGCTCGAAGCCTCATCGCACGGGCTCGATCAGTTCCGGCTCGACGGCGTTCGCGTCTCGGCCGGCGGCTTCACCAATCTGTCGCGCGACCATATGGACTATCATCCGGACGTCGCGCACTACCTCAACGCCAAGCTCCGACTGTTTCGCGATCTGGTGATCGACGGCGGGGCCGCGGTGATTTCCGCTGACCACGACTGTTCGGCGCAAGTGATCGACGCCGCACGTGCGCGGCGACTGCAGCTGATCACCGTCGGCCGCAACGGCGACGCAGGCGAGGGCATCCGGCTGATCGAGGCGTCGATCGACGGCTTCGCGCAGAAGCTCACGATCGAACATGCCGGCCGCCGCACCGCGGTGCATCTGCCGCTGGTCGGCGAATTCCAGATCGAGAACGCGCTGGTCGCGGCCGGGCTGGTGATCGGCGCCGGCGGCGATCCGGCGGCGGCGTTCGCGGCGCTGGATCATCTCGAAGGCGCCCCGGGCCGGCTCGATTTCGTCGGCGAGCGCCGCGGCGCGCCGGTGTTCGTCGACTACGCGCACAAGCCTGATGCGCTGGCGAAGGCGCTGCAGGCGCTGCGGCCCTACGCGAAGCGCAAGCTCGTCGTGGTGTTCGGCGCCGGCGGCGATCGCGACGCCGGCAAGCGGCCGCTGATGGGCGCGATCGCAGCCGGGAACGCCGACAGCATCATCGTCACCGACGACAATCCGCGCAGCGAAGACCCTGCCGCAATCCGGGCCGCCATCCTCGCCGCCGCGCCGGGAGCGCGCGAGATCGGGGATCGCGCCGAAGCGATCCGCACCGCGATCGCCGCGCTGGCGCCGGGCGATGCGCTGCTGATCGCCGGCAAGGGCCATGAGACCGGGCAGATCGTGCGCGACACGGTGTTGCCGTTCAGTGATCACGAAGCCGCCGCAGCGGCGTTGTCGACGAGTGCCGGATGAGCAAACCACCGCTTTGGACTTCGGATGCGATGGCGGAGGCGATGCGCGCCGCCGCGAGCGGCTCGCTGCCGCGCGATGTGTTCGGCATTTCGATCGACAGCCGCACGCTGGCGCCGGGCGATGCGTATTTCGCGATCAAGGGCGACGTCCACGATGGTCACGATTTCGTCGCCGCCGCGCTGAATGCCGGCGCGGCGCTGGCGGTGGTGGAGAGGGCGCAGCGCGCCAAGTTCGCCGCCGACGCGCCGCTGCTGGTGGTCGACGACGTACTCGACGGATTGCGCGAGCTCGGCCGCGCGGCGCGGGCGCGGCTCGACGCCAAGATCATCGCGGTGACCGGCTCGGTCGGCAAGACCTCGACCAAGGAGGCGCTGCGCGGCGTGCTCGGGGCGCAAGGCGAGACCCACGCTTCGGTGGCGTCGTTCAACAATCACTGGGGCGTGCCGCTGTCGTTGGCGCGCTGTCCGGCGGACGTGCGCTACGCGGTGTTCGAAATCGGCATGAACCACGCGGGTGAAATCGAACCGCTGGTGAAGATGGTGCGACCACATGTGGTGATCATCACCACGGTGGAGCCGGTGCACCTCGAGTTCTTCTCCGGCATCGAAGCGATCGCCGACGCCAAGGCGGAAATCTTCGCTGGGCTGGTGCCCGGCGGCACGGCGGTTCTCAATCGCGACAATGCGATGTTCAAGCGGCTCACCGACAGCGCCCGCAAGGCCGGCGTCGGTCGCGTCGTATCGTTCGGTGCCGATGTCGAGGCCGATGCGCGGCTGCTCGACGTCGCGTTGCACGCCGATTGCTCCGCGGTGCATGCGACGATTTTCGGCCGCGACGTCACTTACAAGCTCGGGATTCCCGGGCGGCATATCGCGATGAATTCTCTGGCCGTATTGGCCGCGGCGGAAACTGTCGGCGCTGATCTCGCGCTGGCGGCGCTGGCGCTGTCGCACGTCCAGCCCGCCGCCGGCCGTGGCGTCCGCCGCGCGCTCGAATTCGGGCAAAGCGAGGCCACGCTGATCGACGAGAGCTATAATGCCAATCCGGCGTCGATGGTGGCGGCGCTGGGCGTGCTCGGCCAGGTCCCGGTCGGTCCGCAGGGACGGCGGATCGTTGTGCTCGGCGACATGCTGGAACTCGGCCCGGCCGGGCCGGAGTTGCATCGCGACCTCGCCGAGTCGGTGCGGAATAACGCAATCGATCTGGTGTTCTGCTGCGGTCCGCTGATGCGCAATTTGTGGGACGCCCTTTCCTCAGGGAAGCGAGGGGGCTATGCAGAGACCGCGGCCGCGCTCGAATCTCAGGTGGTTGCGGCGATCCGTGCCGGCGACGTGCTGATGATCAAAGGCTCGCTCGGCTCGCGCATGAAAACGATTGTCACCGCGCTCGAGAAGCGCTTTCCCGGCAAGACCGCGCGCGATGACGCTGCGGTGTAAGGCGGCTTGAATGCTCTACTGGCTGATCGATCTTTCCAGCTCAATTCCGGCGTTCAACGTCTTCCGCTACATCACCTTCCGAACCGGCGGCGCGGTGGTGACCGGTGCACTGTTCGTGTTCCTGTGCGGACCGTGGATCATCAACAATCTGCGGCTGCGCCAGGGCAAGGGCCAGCCGATCCGCAGCGACGGGCCGCAATCGCATCTCGTCACCAAGAAGGGCACGCCGACGATGGGCGGCCTGATGATCCTGTCGGGGCTGACGGTCGGCACGGTGCTGTGGGCCAATCCGGTCAATCCCTATGTCTGGATCGTGCTGGCGGTGACGCTCGGCTTCGGCTTCGTCGGCTTCTACGACGACTACATGAAAGTGACCAAGCAAACTCATGCCGGCATCTCCGGCCGAACCAGGCTGCTGATCGAATTCGCGATCGCCGGCGCCGCGTGCTTCGCGCTGGTGTGGCTCGGCCGCAGCTCGCTGTCGAGCTCGCTGGTGATTCCGTTCTTCAAGGAAGTCGTGCTCAATCTCGGCTGGTACTTCGTGATCTTCGGCGCGTTCGTCATTGTCGGCGCCGGCAATGCGGTGAACTTGACCGACGGCCTCGACGGCCTCGCGATCGTGCCGGTGATGATCGCGGCCGCGAGCTTCGGACTGATCGCCTATCTCGCCGGCAACGCGGTGTTCGCCGATTATCTGCAGATCAACTACGTCGCCGGCACCGGCGAACTGGCGGTGCTGTGCGGCGCGCTGCTCGGCGCCGGCCTCGGATTTCTGTGGTTCAACGCGCCGCCGGCCTCGATCTTCATGGGCGACACCGGCTCGCTGGCGCTCGGCGGGATGTTGGGCTCGATCGCGGTGGCGGTGAAGCACGAGATCGTGCTGGCGGTGATCGGCGGACTGTTCGTGCTCGAAGCGGTGTCGGTCATCGTGCAGGTGGCGTCGTTCAAGCTGACCGGCAAGCGCGTCTTCCGGATGGCGCCGATCCATCATCATTTCGAGCAGAAGGGCTGGACCGAGCCGCAGATCGTGATCCGCTTCTGGATCATCGCCGTGATGCTGGCGCTGGCCGGCCTTGCGACGCTGAAGCTGCGGTGAGGGATTTCATGCTGGACCGTCGCAGCGTCATCCTGAGGTGCGAGCTGTTGCGAGCCTCGAGAGATGGCAACGGGCACGCGCGGCGAACCTTCGAAGCTTGCCGAAGACGGCGAGCACCTCAGGATGACGCCGTGCCGGTGGCGCGCGAGGCGATACAATGATTCCCGTAACCTCCTTCGCCGGGCAGTCCGTGGCGGTGTTCGGGCTCGGCGGGTCGGGGCTGGCGAGCTGCCACGCGCTGCGCGCCGGCGGCGCCGAAGTGATCGCATGCGACGACAATCTCGACCGCGTGGTGGAAGCGACGCAGGCAAATTTCATCACCGCTGACCTGCGCAGTTTGCCGTGGGCCAATTTCGCCGCGCTGATCCTGACGCCCGGCGTGCCGCTGACGCATCCGACGCCGCATTGGAGCGTCCTGAAGGCACGCGAGGCCGGCGTCGAAGTGATCGGCGATGTCGAGCTGTTCTGCCGCGAACGGCGGCGGCATGCGCCGGACGCGCCGTTCGTCGCCATCACCGGCACCAACGGCAAGTCGACCACCACCGCGCTGATCGCGCATCTGATGCGCGAGGCCGGTTACGACACCCAGATGGGCGGCAATATCGGCACCGCCATCCTGTCGCTGGAGCCGCCGCGTAGCGGCCGCGTCCATGTGATCGAGATGTCGTCCTACCAGATCGATCTGACGCCCTCGCTCGCTCCGACCGTCGGCATCCTGCTCAACGTCACCGAAGACCACATCGATCGCCACGGCACGATCGAGCGCTACGCCGCGGTGAAGGAGCGGCTGGTCGCCGGCGTGCAGGACGGCGGCACGGCGATCATCGGCGTCGATGACGGCTTCGGCCGCGACGCCGCCGACCGGCTGGAGCGTGCCGGCAAGCAGGTGGTGCGGATTTCGGTGAAGCAACCGCTGGCCTCCGGCATCACCGCCGATCATGAGACCATTCGCAGCTCGGCCGGCGGCGCTTCACGCGAGATCGCGCGGCTCGGCGGCATCGGTTCGCTGCGCGGCCTGCACAACGCCCAGAACGCCGCCGCAGCGTCAGCGGCTGCATTGGCGCTCGGCGTCAGCGCCGACGCGTTGCAGAAGGGGTTGCGCAGTTTCCCGGGCCTCGCGCACCGGATGGAGCAGGTCGGCCGGCAATCGAACGGTGAGGGCGCCACGCTGTTCGTCAACGATTCCAAAGGCACCAACGCCGACGCCACCGCCAAGGCGCTGTCGTCGTTCGGCGAGATCTTCTGGATCGCCGGCGGCAAGCCGAAGACCGGTGGCATCGAAAGCCTCGCCGAGTACTTCCCGCGCATCCGCAAGGCGTATCTGATCGGCGAAGCGGCCGAGGAATTTGCCGCGACGCTGGAGGGAAAGGTCGCTTACGAGATCAGCGAGACGCTGGACAACGCCGTGCCGGCTGCGGCGCGCGATGCAGCGGCATCGGGATTGGCCGAGCCCGTGGTGCTGCTATCGCCGGCCTGCGCCTCGTTCGACCAGTTCCGCAATTTCGAGATCCGCGGCGCGAAGTTTCGTGATCTGGTGACGGCGCTCCCCGGCGTGAAGCCGATGGTGTGAGCCGCAATCCCGGACGTCATCGCCCGCGAAAGCGGGCGACCCAGTATCCCAGAGCGTCGGAGATCAGCCACGAACGCCTCTGGAACAATGGATCCCCGCGTTCGCGGGGCTGACGGCTCTTCAAGTTGCCGGTTCACAACCTCGCTTCCGTCCAATCCTGTTAACCTCTTGGCAACCACGCAAGCGCACCAATGGGCGAACCCTTTGCCCAGGACGGCCGATGATTTCCCGTGAACAACGCACCCCGTTCAGCGAATGGTGGTGGACCGTCGACCGCGTGCTGCTGGCGGCGCTGATCGCGCTGATGCTGGCCGGCGTGATCCTGTCGCTGGCGGCATCCCCGCCGGTCGCGACGCGGATCGGGCTCGATCCGTTCCACTTCTTCAATCGCCACGTGCTGTTCCTGCTGCCGTCCCTGATCGTGCTGATCGGCGTGTCGTTCCTGTCGCCGCGACAGATCCGGCGCGCCGCGCTGATCGTGTTCGCCGTCAGCATCGTGCTGATCATCGCGACGTTGATGTTCGGCCCGGAAGTGAAGGGCTCGCGGCGCTGGATCACCCTGCTCGGCGTCAACATCCAGGCCTCGGAAATCGCCAAGCCGGCCTTCGTGGTGCTGGCGGCGTGGCTGTTCTCGGAAGCAGCGCGGCGGCCGGAAATGCCGGCGACGTCGATGTCGCTGGTGCTGCTGCTGACCCTGGTGACGCTTCTGATTCTGGAGCCGGATTTCGGCCAGACCATGCTGGTGCTGATGGTGTGGGGCGCGCTGTTCTTCATCGCCGGGATGCGGATCGTCTGGGTTTTCGGCTTGGCCGGCGTCGCAGCAGGCGGGCTGTTTGCCGCCTATCTGTTCGTTCCGCACGTCGCGGGTCGCATCAAGCGGTTCATGAACCCGGCGTCGGGCGATACTTTCCAGGTCGACATGGCCAGTGAAGCGTTCAGCAATGGCGGTTGGCTCGGGCTTGGGCCGGGCGAGGGCATTGCCAAGCGCAGCCTGCCGGACAGTCACACCGACTTCGTGTTCGCGGTCGCGGCCGAGGAGTTCGGCATCATCCTGTGCCTGGCGCTGCTGGCACTGTTCACCTTCATCGTGATGCGGACGCTGTCGCGGGCCTATCGGTCCGACGATCTGTTCGCGCGCTTCGCCGCGTCCGGGCTGGCGATCCTGTTCGGCATCCAGGCCGCGATCAACATGTCGGTCAATCTGCAACTGATCCCGGCCAAGGGGATGACGCTTCCATTCATTTCCTATGGCGGCTCGTCGATGGTGTCGCTGGCCTATAGTGTCGGCATGATGCTGGCGCTGACGCGGCAGCGGCCCAAGACCGAGGTCAATGCCATGGGCGCCGCGGCGGCGGGCTACGCGTGACGCCATGAGCGAAGCGCCTCTCATCCTTCTGGCGGCGGGCGGCACCGGCGGGCATCTGTTCCCCGCCGAAGCGCTCGGTGTCGTGCTGATGAAGCGTGGCCTGCGCGTGCGCCTGGTCACAGACAGCCGCGCGATGCGCTACAGCGGCCTGTTTTCCGCCGACATGATCGACGTGGTGCCGAGCGAGACCGTGCGCGGCAGGACGCCATGGGCGCTGGCGCGCACCGGCGTGATGCTCGGCGCCGGCACGGCGCTGGCGATCGGCCTGATGATGCGCCTGAGGCCCGCCGCCGTGATCGGCTTCGGCGGCTATCCGACGCTGCCGCCGTTGTTCGCGGCGCGCGCGTTGCGCATCCCGACCCTGATCCACGACGCCAATGCGGTAATGGGCCGCGCCAACCGGCTGCTGTCGCGCCGGGTCAGCGCGATCGCGACCTCGCTGCCCGGGGTGCTCGATCGCGATCCCGAACTCGCCGCCAAGACCACCACCACCGGCACGCCGATGCGTCCGGCCATCCTCGCCGCCGCCGCGGTGCCGTTCGCGCCGCTCGATGCAGAGGGGCCGCTGCGGCTGCTCGTGGTCGGCGGCAGTCAGGGCGCGCGGGTGATGGCCGATATCGTGCCGGGAGCGCTGGACAAACTCGATCCGGCGCTGCTCCGGCGGCTGGCGCTGACCCAGCAGGTCCGCGACGAAGACATGTCCCGGGTCCGCGCGGTCTACGACCGGTTGAAGATCGCGTGCGAACTCGCGCCGTTTTTCTCCGACCTGCCGGCGCGGCTGGCCGCGAGCCAGCTCGTGGTGTCGCGCTCCGGCGCCGGCACCGTGGCCGAACTCGGCGCGATCGGCCGGCCGTCGATCTTGGTGCCGCTGCCCGGCGCGCTCGATCAGGACCAGTTCGCCAATGCCGGCGTGTTGGCCGATGCCGGCGGTGCGATCCGCATCGTGCAGGGCGATTTCACTTCCGAGCGGCTGGCGGCAGAGATCACGGCGCTCGCCGCCGATCCGCAGAAGCTCACGGCCATGGCGACGGCGGCCCGCACGGTCGGCCGGCTCGACGCGGCCGACCGGCTCGCCGATCTGGTGATGCAAGTGGCACGAATTTAGCGTTTTTCAAGCCCAATTTACGCTTGTCACGCCCGGCGGAAGCGGGGCATCCAAGGGGGACGCACCGGCCCGACTCGGGCCGCCCGCGCTGTTCTGCCGTCCGGATCGGACGATGATTCCAGGGAACCGCCCATGAGACTGCCGCGCGAGATCGGACCCATTCATTTCGTCGGGATCGGCGGTATCGGCATGAGCGGCATCGCCGAGGTGCTGTGCAATCTCGGCTACACCGTGCAGGGGTCCGACGCATCCGAGAGCGCCAACGTCAATCGGCTGCGCGAGAAAGGCATTGCGATCAGCGTCGGCCACAAGGCCGACAACATCGCCGGCGCCGACGTGCTCGTCGTGTCGACCGCGATCAAGCGTGACAATCCGGAGCTGTTGGCGGCGCGTGCGCAGCGCATTCCGGTGGTGCGCCGCGCCGAGATGCTGGCCGAACTGATGCGGCTGAAGAGCTGCATCGCGATCGCCGGCACCCACGGCAAGACCACGACGACCTCGATGGTCGCCGCCTTGCTCGACGCCGGCGACGTCGATCCGACCGTGATCAACGGCGGCATCATCAACGCCTATGGCACCAATGCGCGGCTCGGCGCCGGCGACTGGATGGTGGTCGAGGCCGACGAGAGCGACGGCACCTTCCTGAAGCTGCCGGCCGACGTCGCCGTCGTCACCAATGTCGATCCCGAACATCTCGATCACTTCAAGACGTTCGATGCGGTGCAGGACGCGTTTCGGATCTTTGTCGAGAACGTGCCGTTCTATGGCTTCGCGGTGATGTGCATCGACCATCCGGTGGTGCAGGCGCTGGTCGGCAAGATCGAGGATCGCCGCATCATCACCTATGGCGAGAATCCGCAGGCCGACGCACGGCTGCTCGATCTCAAACCCTCGGGCGCGGGCTCGACCTTCAAGGTCGCGTTCCGCGACCGCAAGGCCGGCACCGCGCATGAGATCACCGATCTGATGCTGCCGATGCCGGGGCCGCACAACGCGCTGAATGCCGTGGCTGCGATTGCCGTGGCGCATGAACTCGGCCTGTCCGACGACACCATCCGCAAGGCGCTGGCGGCGTTCGGCGGCGTGCGGCGACGCTTCACCAAGACCGGCGAATGGAACGGCGTCACCATCATCGACGATTACGGCCACCACCCGGTTGAGATCGCGGCGGTGCTGAAGGCGGCGCGACAATCGACCTCGGCGAAGGTGATCGCCGTGGTGCAGCCGCATCGCTTCACGCGCCTGCAGTCGTTGTTCGAGGAATTCTGCACCTGTTTCAATGACGCCGACACCGTGATCGTCGCCGACGTCTATCCGGCCGGCGAGGCGCCGATCGCCGGCATCGACCGCGATCATTTCGTGCTCGGCCTGCGCGCCCACGGCCATCGCGAAGTGATCCCGTTGCAGGATTCCGCGTCGCTGGCGGGCGTGGTCGCCGGCGTCGCCAGGAGCGGCGACTATGTGGTCTGCCTCGGCGCCGGCAACATCACCCAATGGGCCTATGCGCTGCCCGGCGAATTGAAGGCGCTGGGGTGATGGCGAGCGTTCTCATGCGTCGACGGCGACGGCGCCAATGAGCTTTCCCGACATCACGCCCGACCTCAAAGCGGCGATGCCGTCGTTGCGCGGCCGGCTGCTCGGCAACGAGCCGCTGGCGCCGCTGACCTGGTTTCGCGTCGGCGGCCCGGCGCAGGCGCTGTTCACGCCGGCGGACGAGGACGATCTCGGTTACTTCCTGTCGCGATTGCCGACGGAGGTGCCGATGCTGTGTATCGGCGTCGGCTCCAATCTGATCGTGCGCGACGGCGGACTGCCGGGTGTGGTGATCCGGCTCGCGCCGCGCGGCTTCGGAGACACGCGTGCCGATGGCGAGATCGTATATGCCGGCGCGGCCGCGCTCGACAAGCGCGTCGCCGAGACGGCGGCGGCCGCCAAACTCGGCGGACTCGAATTCTATTTTGGAATTCCCGGCACGGTCGGCGGCGCGTTGCGGATGAACGCCGGCGCCAATGGCCGCGAAACCAAAGACGCGCTGATCGACGCCACCGCGTTCGACCGCAGCGGCAACCGGCGCGTGCTGGGCAATGCCGACATGCAGTTCAGCTATCGCCACAGCGGTGTGGATCCGGCGCTGATCTTCACCTCGGCGCGGTTTCGCGGTACGCCTGCGTCCCCCGATGCGATCCGCGCCAAGATGAACGAGGTGCAGGCGCATCGCGAATTGGCGCAGCCGGTGCGCGAGAAGACCGGCGGCTCGACCTTCAAGAATCCGCCCGACAACAGCGCGTGGAAACTGATCGACGCCGCTGGCTGCCGTGGACTGCGGGTCGGCGGCGCGCAGGTCTCCGAGATGCATTGCAACTTCCTGATCAACACCAGCGACGCGACCGCAGCAGACATCGAGACGCTGGGCGAAACCGTTCGTGAACGCGTCAAGGCGCAGTCGGGCATCGAGTTGCAGTGGGAAATCAAGCGGATCGGCGTGGCCGTCGACGCGGCGCGCTGAGCTTGTTGATCGGCCTGATCTCTTCCGATAACCGGCGTCCAGTTTCGGGATCAGGCTCTATTTCGCCGGTGCCTGAGGTGACGTCGGCGGCGTCAGAGGTAGCGGGCCTCCTGGCGTCTGCGGGGTGTCGGGCAGTAACAACAGGCGCTCGATCGGCACCGACGACACCCGGAAAACGCCGCTGAACGGATCTTCCTGAAGCGCGATCAATCCGAGTGCGACGATTGCGCCGGTGGCGAACACCGTCAGCGCCGCGAGCATCGCGCGCGGCTTATCGAGGTGTACCAGCGTCAGCGCCACCTGCGTGATCACGCCGAGGATCAGCACCGAGATCCATTTCAGATCGCTGGTGCGATCGGTCGACAGGCTGAGCCGTGCGTTACGCGCGGTGCCGACCCGCACCGCGGCGTTGAGCATGGCTGCATGCACCACGGCGCTGGCGTCGCGGCTGATCGCGGGCTCGCTGATTGAGCTCAAAAAGCTATCGTAGGCCGCATTGGTGCGCGGCGCGCTCTCGCCGCGGGTCGCCGGCCATTCGTCGTCGAGCACGGATGCAGCGTAACCCTTGAGCGCAATCCGGATCGCGCGCATGTCGGTGACAGATGCGATGCTGAGCGTATAGACGTTTTGTAGTTCGCCGGCCTCGCTCTGCACCGCGCGAGCGGCCTGGCGATTGCGCTCGGTGACGTCGTAGCCGAGAAAGCCGGTGAGCAATCCGAACAGCACCGCCACCGACGAGAAGAACGGCCCGACCACGCCGTTCAGCCTGGAGATCGGTCCGCGCAGCGGCGAAACGAAAGTCACGATGACGAGCAAACCGGCGATGCCGTAATACAGCAGCGCCAGCGTCACGAAGGTGCCGATGGTGGGTAGGTCGAGCCAGGCCCTGATCATCTTGATTCCCGTAGCATAGATCGTCGCATTGCCGGCTGCACGGCATCGCTGCCGAATCGGCGGCGGGTCCAGCTTTGCGCGTCGGACATTGGCGGTTTCCGCGCGTTCCGTCCATCGAGCGGAACTTCGCCGGGCTGGCTGCGCAGCTTCGAGGCGATAGACAAGTGCAAAAACGCCGTGTCAGTCTTTGCCATCCTCTCTGGTGAGTTCCGCACAGACTGCTAAACCGGCCGCCACCGTTCCGCCAAGCCGACGTGGCATCCCGCATCGGGCACTTCACTGGAGCGATCTCGTTGCAAAGACAGTTCGCGCCGCGCTTGCGGCAATTGCACTGGTATGAGATCGCGCTGATCGCCGGCGTCGCTCTGGCGCTGTGCATCTATCTGCCGATCGTGGTGCAGCGCTCGGCGGTTCAGGGGCTCGGCGACGTTCAGGTGTTCTTCCGCGCCGGATGGGCGGTGTGGACCGGCTATCCGTTATATGAAGTTGCCGATCATCACGGCTGGACCTATCACTACCCGCCGACCTTCGCGCTGTTGATGGGGCCATTCGCGTATCCGCTCGACGGCTTTCCGCAACCGGCCTGGGCGCTGCCGCTGAAGATGGCGGTGGCGGTCTGGTACGCGATCAGCGCGCTCGCGCTGTTGCTCGCGATCGACTGGTGGGCGAGGGCGCTCGAACGGGGCGCAACCCCGCCATTCGAACAGCGTAACTGGAATGCGTGGTGGATGCTGCGGATCGGACCGCTGGCGATGCTGTTGCCGTTCTTCGGCGACGGGCTCGGCCGTGGTCAGCCGAGCGCGTTGGTGTTGCTGACGATGGTGGGTTTCCTCGTGCTCTATGTTCAGGGCCGGATCTATGCGGCCGCCTGCGCATTGGCGATCGGTTTCACCATCAAGCTGTTCCCGTTGGCGCTGCTGCTGTTTCCGTTGCTGCGGCGGGATGTAAAGACGGTGCTCGCCGCCGCCGGCTTCAGCCTGGTGTTCCTGTTCGTGGTGCCGATGCTGTGCCTTGGTCCCGCTGAAGTGGTGAAGCTCTACACAGCGATGTGGACGCAGCATCTCAGCGGCATCTTCACCGGCGTGCCCAACGACAAGATCGCCGCCGAGATCACATTCACGTCCTATGACATGCTGAGCATCGGCGCGATGCTGGCGCGGATCGGCGCGGGCGGTCTGCCCGGGGCGGACACGCTGCCGGCCTTCGCAACAGCCGGGCAGTGGGCCTTCAACGCCGCCTTCGCCGGGGCGCTGCTGTGGATCGGGCATGGCCGGTTCTGGCGGCTGACCGGGCCGCAGCCGCCGGCGTCCGAGGCGTTGTTGATCGGCGGCGCGATCCTGTGCGCGGCGTTGCCGGTGATGCTCTCGGTGTCGCAACCGAACTACGTCGCGTTCGTCGCCCCGCTGGTGGCGGTGGTGCAGTTCGACGCGTGGCGGCGTAGCGGAGCGGTGAAGGTCGTGCCGCTGCTGATCACGTGGGCTGGCCTGATGTGGCTCGGCATGGTCGGGACCGAAGGCGGCGTGTGGCAGCCGTTGCGCGTGATCGGGCTGGCGACGCTCGCGATCGTGGCGCTGCTCGGCTGGGGCATGGTCTGCCTGCGACGTGCGCGATAGATTCTCGTGCGACGCATGGCTGAGCTGACGTAAACCGGCGCCCACGTCGCTCGAAAACCTCGGGTCGCGGCTTCTCCGAATCAGACAAATCGAGGACATTGCGCCGGCGCCGGCCCGCGGAAATTCACGGACCATTCTGATCCAACAGGGACCGCGCGGCGGACCGATCGATGCGACAGACAATTCTATTCGGCGGCACCAGCAAAGAGCGGCTGGTGTCGGTGGCTTCGGCGCAGGCGCTGCACGCGGCGTTGCCCGACGCCGAGCTGTGGTTCTGGAACGACGACGACCTTGTGCACGTCGTGTCAGCCGATGCGCTGCTCGCGCATACGCGGCCATTCGAGGAGTCGTTTCATCCGGCAGGTGGGGGCATCGGCCCGCTCGAACGCGCATTGGATCGCGCGGCGACGGAACAGCGCCTGCTGGTGCTCGGTCTCCACGGTGGCGTCGCCGAGAACGGCGAACTGCAGGCGATGTGCGAAATGCGCGGCGTGCCGTTTACCGGTTCCGGCGCTGCGGCCTCTCACGTCGCTTTCGACAAGATCGCCGCCAAGCGCTTCGCCGCGATCGCCGGCATCCGCGCGCCGGCCGGCATCACGCTCGACCATGCGGAGAGGGCGCTCGCGACGTATGGCCGCCTGATCGCCAAGCCGACCCGCGACGGGTCCAGCTACGGACTGTTCTTCATCGACGCGAAACAGGACCTGGTCGCGGTGCGCAACGCGGCCAAGACCGAGGACTATCTGATCGAGCCGTTCGTCTGCGGCGTCGAGGCGACTTGCGGGGTGATCGAACAGGCTGACGGCGCGCTGCTGGCGCTGCCGCCGGTCGAGATCGTGCCGGCCGACGGTGGCTTCGATTACAAAGCGAAATATCTCGCCAAATCGACCCAGGAGATCTGTCCGGGCCGGTTTACGCCCGAGGTTTCCGCGGTGATCATGGATTACGCCGTGAAGGCGCACCGGGTGATGGGCTGCCGCGGCTATTCGCGATCGGACTTCATCGTCGCCGCCGACGGCCCGATCTTTCTCGAGACCAACACTTTGCCGGGCCTGACCAAAGCGTCGCTCTATCCCAAAGCGCTGAAGGCCCAGGGGATCTCCTTCGACGACTTCCTGCGCGGCCAGATCGCGATCGCCGAACGAAGCGTCCGACGTTAACTCCTGCGGTGCGGGTTCCGCTGGAACCCGCTGCAAAATATCACCGCGATGGCCCAAATCCCTCATGAAACATAACAAATCCTGGCCTGGGCCGGGCGCCTTTACTTTTTGTTTACCAGGAGGGTCGAAGGTTAACGCTGGCCGCGCATCATGGCGCTCGGCTGCCGAGGCGTGACCGGGCGGACTTTCCGTTTCGCGATCAGACTCCCGTGCAGAGCCGAGACGCCACTTGCGCCTGAGCCCGGTTGGTTGCGGGCATAACATGTACGAGCGTTAGCAATGCATGGTGGAGGGCGCCTCGCCTGGTCGTCGCGACTGTCGGGGTTTCAGTCTGACCTGAAAGCGGTCGCCATTGCGGCCGTCGCATTGCTGCGTCACAAGCTGTCCCGACGCAGGCCGCCGCCGCCGCGCCCGTCTCACCTCGGCCGCCCGGAACAGCCAAGCGGCGTCATCGCGCTGCTCGAGAAATACACCCCGCGCCGGATCGGCGTCGTCGCCACCGCTGTGATCCTGCTCGGAAGCGCCGGGCTCGGCATCGTCAAGGGCGGCCATATCGATGAATTCGTCCAGGCCATGGACGACGCCCGCAACGCGGTCGCCAACATCGCGGGATTCCGTATCGAGCAGGTCGCGATCAGCGGTCGCAAGCAGCTCACGCAGGACGAAATCCTGGCGATCGGCGGGGTCAACGGCCGCTCGTCGCTGTTGTTCCTCGACGCTGCGGCGGTGCGCGACAAGCTCAAGGCCAATCCGTGGATTGCTGAAGCCACGGTGCTGAAATTCTATCCCGGCGAACTGCAGATCGATATCGTCGAGCGCACGGCGTTCGCGCGCTGGCAGCTCGACGGCCGCGCCGCGGTGATCGCCGATGACGGCGCCGTGCTGGAGCCCTATGTGGCGCGACGCTTCATGTCGCTGCCGCTGGTGGTGGGCAGCGGAGCAGGCAACCGCGCGAAAGATTTCCTTGCGCTGCTCGCACGTTATCCGCAGGTGCAAGCACAGACCCGCGCCGCCGCCCTGATCGGCGAGCGGCGCTGGAATATCTGGCTGACCAACGGCCTGGTGATCCGATTGCCCGAGCACGACGTCGGCAATTCGCTGGCGATGCTGACCAAGCTCGACCAGGACGACAGGCTGTTCTCGCGCGACATCACCGCGATCGACATGCGGCTGCCCGATCGATTGACCGTGCGGCTGTCGGACAACGCTGCGAAAGCGCGCGAAGAACTGTTCAAAGACAAGAAGTCCAAAAAGAAGGCTGGTGACGCGTGACCGGCTTCGATCGCACTCAGACGCCGAAAACCCGCCCGATGCCGCCGCATCGGACTGCGATGGTGGCGTCGCTCGACATCGGCACCAGCAAGATCGCCTGCATGATCGCGCGGCTCAAACCGACCCCGCCGAAGGACGCGTTGCGCGGCCGCAGCCACGCCATCGAGCTGGTCGGCTACAGCCAGATCCAGTCGCGCGGCGTCAAGGCCGGCGCTGTCGTCGATATGGTCGAATGCGAGAAGGCGATCCGCCACGCCGTCGCGCTCGCGGAGCGGATGGCGAAGGTGCGTGTCGAGTCCGTTTTGCTGTCGGTGTCGGCCGGCCGGCTGCAGGGCCAGCTGATCGAAGCCGCCGCCGATATCAAGGGCGGTGCGGTCACCGCCGACGACGTCAGCCGCGTGACGTCGACCGGGATGCATCACGCGACCGCGCCGGGCCGCGCCGTGCTGCACGCGCTGCCGGTCGGCTACACGCTCGACGGAGTCAAAGGCATTCGCGATCCGCGCGGCATGGTCGCGCGGCAGTTCGGCGTCGACATGAATGTCGTCACCGCAGACGCCACCGTCGCCAAGAATTTGATGCTTGCTGTGGAGCGCTGTCATCTCAATGTCGAGGCGATGGCGGCAAGCCCCTATGTCGCCGGCCTGTCAGTGCTGACCGACGACGAGGCCGATATCGGCGCCGCGTTGATCGAGATGGGGGCGGGCACGACGACGATGGCGATCTACTCGGCCGGTCGCTTCGTCCACGCCAGCGGGTTTGCACTCGGCGGTCACCACATCACGATGGATCTCGCGCGTGGACTAGGCGCATGCATTGCGGATGCCGAGCGAATCAAGACGTTATATGGCACGGTGCTAACTGGCGGTTCTGATGCGCGCGAGCTGATGTCGATCCCTGCCGCCGGGGACAATGAGCGGGATACCCCGCAGGTGATCTCCCGCGCGACGATCGCGAACATCATCCGGCATCGCGCCGAGGAGATTTTTGAGATGGTCAGGGACCGGCTTGCGGATTCGCCGTTTGCTGCAGAACCGCGGGCGCGCGTGGTTCTGAGCGGCGGCGCGTCTCAGCTCACCGGCATCCCCGAACTCGCCACGCGCATTCTAGGCCGCCCGGTGCGGGTTGGCCGTCCGCTCGGCTTCGGCCGGCTTCCCACCGAAGCCAAGAGCGCATCCTTCGCGGTTCCCTCGGGCCTGCTGGTGTATCCGCAATACGCCCATCTCGAGCATATCGAGCCTCGGTACTCTCGACACGTCCGGACCGCTGGTCGCGCCGGTTACTTCGGCAAGGTCGGCCGCTGGCTACGCGAGGGCTTCTGATGACTCTTTTCCGCCCCCTTCCGCTTTCAAAGATCACCCTGGCCGATAGCCCGGGACTTCACGAACCAACGCGCGCGTAATCGAGAGGCAACCATGACCATCAATCTCAACGTTCCTGACATTCGCGAGCTGCGGCCCCGGATCACCGTGTTCGGCGTCGGCGGCGCCGGCGGCAACGCGGTCAATAACATGATCACCGCCGGCCTTGACGGCGTGGATTTCGTCGTCGCCAACACCGACGCGCAGGCGCTGACGATGTCGAAGGCGCAGCGGCTGGTGCAGATGGGCACCCAGGTCACGCAGGGCCTCGGCGCCGGTTCGCAGCCCGATGTCGGTTCTGCTGCAGCGCAGGAAGTCATTGACGAGATTCGCGATCATCTCACCGGCGCGAACATGGTATTCGTCACCGCCGGCATGGGCGGTGGCACCGGCACCGGCGCAGCCCCAGTGATCGCCAAAGCCGCGCGCGAGATGGGCATCCTCACCGTCGGCGTCGTGACCAAGCCGTTCCATTTCGAAGGCGCGCGCCGGATGCGGACCGCTGAGTCCGGCATCACCGAATTGCACAAGGTGGTCGACACCTTGCTGATCATCCCGAACCAGAATCTGTTCCGGGTCGCCAACGAAAAGACCACCTTCGCCGACGCCTTCTCGATGGCCGACCAGGTGCTGTATTCCGGCGTCGCCTGCATCACCGACCTGATGGTCAAGGAAGGTCTGATCAATCTCGACTTCGCCGACGTCCGCGCCGTGATGCGCGAGATGGGCAAGGCGATGATGGGCACCGGCGAAGCCTCCGGCGAGAAGCGCGCGCTGACCGCCGCGGAAGCCGCGATCGCCAACCCCTTGATCGACGATTCCTCGATGAAGGGTGCCCGCGGCCTGCTGATCTCGATCACTGGCGGCAAGGATCTGACGCTTTTCGAGGTCGACGAAGCCGCCACCCGCATCCGCGAGGAGGTCGATCAGGACGCCAACATCATCGTCGGCGCCACCTTCGACGAGAGCCTCGACGGCATCATCCGCGTCTCGGTCGTGGCGACCGGCATCGAGCAGGCGCAGTTGTCGCGTAACGCAGCCGCGGCCGGCGCGGCGGCCAACGCTGCGCCGGCTGACAGCCGTCTGGCTGAACTGACCGCCAAGCTGCGCGCCGACAACCAGCGCATTGCCGAAGCCGCCGCCGCCCGTGCAGGGCAGGCTGCCGCGCCGGTCTCGGCTGCCCCGGCAGCGCCGCGCGCCGCCAATGTCGAACGGGCTGCGCTCGCCGCGATTGCCGCCGCCGTCAGCAACGAGCAGATGCCGGCTGCGGAAATCGCCCAGGCTCCGGTTCAGCCGGCGTCCTATGGCGACGTCACCGTTCGCGCGATCCCGCAGAAGCCATCGCTGTTCCCGGATTTCGACCAGTCCCGGTCGGTCGCTGATGAGCAGGACGCTCCGGACTCCTTCATCCCGCCGCAGGCCGAACGCGCCGCACTTCGCGCTCCGCGGATGCCGCGGTTCGACGAACTCCCGGTTCCGGCCCAGAACGAGATCCGTCAAGCCGCCCGCAGCGAGGCCGATGACGAGCCGCAGAAGACTCGCCTGTCATTGTTGCAGCGTCTGGCCAACGGGCTCAGCCGACGTGACGACGAAGCGGACCCGGCGGCCCCGATTCGCGCTGCCGCAGCTCCCGCGGCGCCGCAAATGCCGCCGCTACCGGAGCGCCGCCCGCAGCGCAGCATCGCCGACCAAATGGCCGGCCTCGACCCGGTTTCGGAATATGCCAAGCGTTCGGCGCCGCAGGGTCTCGACATGCATGGCCGCCCGGCGCCTGTTGCCCAAGCGCCACAGGGTGACGACCATCTGGATATCCCCGCCTTCTTGCGGCGGCAGGCGAACTGAGCCGGTGCCTCATTTGTAACGATGACATGACCCCGGAGGGCAGCCTCCGGGGTCATTATTTTGTGCGCTGCGAAGTCGTTCGAATTTGTGTAAGTTACTGATTGTATTTGTTAAATGACGTTTATTCGGGATCGGAACTGAAGCGGACCTGCCACGGAATTGGTCGGAGATCGAGGAAGCGGCGGCGGTAATGCGGCGAAGTTGGGGTAACAATCCGTAAAAAAGCGTGAGTTGGCGCTCTTTGAGGCAGTGCTATGGTTTCCGGGACTTGGGGACACACGGTCGAGTCGGCCGGACACATTGTCCGGCATAGGCTGACAGGTGGTCATTGGTGGGCAGTTTACGCATGAAGTTCAGCCGGCAGACAACGCTGCGTTCGCAAGCCACGGTGACGGGCGTAGGTGTACATTCCGGTCGTCCCGTCAATCTCACCATCGGGCCCGCATCGATCGACGCGGGTTATATTTTTGTCCGCACCGGTCTCGACGGCGGGGACCGCGAAATCCAGGCCAACGCCAAATCGGTGGTCGCCACCGAACTCGCCACCGTGCTGGGCGATAGCGACGGCCCGCTGGTTTCGACGGCCGAGCACGTTCTCGCCGCGCTGCGCGGCATGGGCGTCGACAACGCCACGATCGAGGTCAATGGTCCCGAAGTTCCGATCATGGACGGCAGCGCCGCTCCCTTCGTCGCCGCGATCGATCAGGCCGGCGTCCGCGAACAGTCCGCGCCGCGCCGCTTCATCCAGATTCTCAAACCGGTCCGCGTATCGCACGGCGATTCGTTCGGCGAGCTTCGGCCCTATGCCGGCGGTTTCCGCGTCGAGGTCGAGATCGACTTCGCCAATCCGGTCATTGGCCGGCAGAATTATACCCTCGGCGTCGAGCCGGAGGCCTTCCGCCGCGAAATCGCCCGCGCCCGCACCTTCGGCTGCATGAGCGACGTCGCCCGGCTGTGGGAGATGGGTTACGCGCTCGGCGCGTCGTTCGAGAACTCGGTGGTGTTCGACGACGAGCGGCTGCTGAATGCCGAAGGCCTGCGCTATGCCGACGAATGCGCCCGCCACAAGCTGCTCGATGCGATCGGCGATCTGGCGCTGGCCGGTTTGCCGATTTTGGGCGCCTATCGCTCGATGCGGGGCGGCCACAAGCTGAACCATTCGGTGCTGACCGCGCTCCTGGCCGATCGCACCAATTTCCGGGTGATCGAGGCCGAGACGACGCGCCGCGCGGTGCGCGGGCACGCCGAGGCCGTCACCCGCCTGGCCGGCGGCATGGTGGCCCCGGCCTATGGACCGGACATGTCCTGATCCGCTGGATCGGACCGTTCTCTGCCTCGACATTCCAGCCCAACCCGTTCGCCGCTTGCCGGTCACCGCCGCCAGGTCGCCTTATTCCCGGCGGAATGCCTGCGTAACCGGTTGGTCAAGTCACCGTTTTCGGCTACACAGCCGGCTGTTGACTTCATGCTTCGGGAGCAGGTTGGTGGCTCTTGCCATTGCGGCTTGATCGAATGCCGGGGCGCACCGTTCTCCAGTTTGTCAGGTTGGAATTGATGTCGGCACAGCGGCTCGGACTGCGAAACAGGCTGGTCTCTCGCGGAAGCGATCGGTTTTGGCGCAGCCTTCCCCTGATGGCCAGTCTGGCCATGCTGGCGCTGCCGCTCGGCGGCTGCGGCACCGGCGCGATCTGGGACAAGTTCCTGGCGAAAGACGAGGACAAGTTCAACGACGAGCCGGCGGACAAGCTCTATAATGAGGGCTTGTACCTGATGAACAAGGAAAAGGACCTGAAAGCGGCGTCCAAGAAGTTCGAGGAAGTCGACCGCCAGCATCCCTATTCCGACTGGGCCCGCAAATCGCTGCTGATGTCGGCCTATTCGTTCTATCAGGCCGGCGACTATGACAGCTGCATCGGCTCCGCCACCCGCTACGTCACCCTGCATCCCGGCAGCCCGGACGCCGCCTATGCGCAGTATCTGATCGCGGCCTCGCATTACGACCAGATTCCGGACGTCTCCCGCGACCAGGGCCGCACCGAGAAGGCGATCGCCGCCCTCGAGGAGGTGATCCGCAAATATCCGACCTCCGAATACGCCAACCAGGCCAAACAGAAGCTGGAAGGCGCCCGCGACCAGCTCGCCGGCAAGGAGATGGATGTCGGCCGCTATTACATGCAAAAGCGCGACTACACCGCGGCGATCAACCGCTTCAAGACCGTGGTCACCCGCTATCAGACCACGCGTCACGTCGAGGAGGCGCTGGCGCGCCTGACCGAGGCCTATATGACGATCGGCATCGTCGGCGAGGCGCAGACCGCCGCCGCGGTGCTTGGCCACAACTTTCCTGACAGCCGCTGGTACAAAGACGCCTATAATCTTGTAAAGTCCGGTGGACTCGAACCAACCGAGAACAAGGGCTCCTGGATCAGCAAGTCCTTCAAGAAGCTCGGTCTCGGATAGGACCTGTCTGTCATGCTTTCGCGCCTGTCGATCCGCGATATCGTGTTGATCGAGCGGCTCGATATCGAGTTCTCCCGCGGCCTCGCCGTGCTGACCGGCGAGACCGGCGCGGGCAAGTCGATCCTGCTCGATGCCTTTGCGCTGGCGCTGGGCGGCCGCGGCGACGCCGCTCTGGTCCGCCATGGCGCCGAACACGGTCAGGTCACCGCGACCTTCGACCTCGCCAAGGGCCACCCGGCTTTCACAATCCTCGCCGCCAACGGCCTCGACGACCGCGATGTTGAAGATTCCGGCGAGATGATCCTGCGTCGGGTCCAGCTCGCCGACGGCCGCACCCGCGCTTTCATCAATGATCAGGCGGTCAGCGTGCAAACGCTGAAATCGGTCGGCGCGACGCTGGTCGAGATCCACGGCCAGCACGACGAGCGCGCGCTGGTCGACGCCGCCACCCACCGCCGGCTGCTCGATGCTTTCGCCGGGCTGGAGAAAGACGTCGCCACGCTGGAGACGCTGTGGGAGGGGCGGCGCAGCGCTCGCGCCGCGCTCGACGAGCACCGCGCCGGCATGGAGCGCGCCGCGCGCGAGGCCGACTATCTGCGCCACGCCTCCGATGAACTGAAACAGCTCGCGCCGCAGGACGGCGAGGAGACCGCGCTGGCGGACCGCCGCACGGTGATGATGCAGGGCGAGAAGATCGCTTCCGATCTGCGCGAGGCGCAGGAGGCGGTCGGCGGCCATCATTCGCCGGTCGCAGCCCTCGCCGCCGCGGTGCGGAGGCTGGAGCGCCGCGCCGGCAGCACGCCGCAGCTGATCGAGCCGGCGGTGCGGGCGATCGACGCCGCGATCAATGCACTGGAAGAAGCCGACCAGCATCTCAACGCCGCGCTCGCCGCCGCCGATTTCGATCCGCTGGAACTGGAGCGGATCGAGGAACGGCTGTTCGCGCTGCGCGCGGCGGCGCGCAAATACTCGACGCCGGTCGATAGTCTCGCGGCGCTGGCCGCGCAATACGCCGCCGACGTGGCGCTGATCGACGCCGGTGCGGGCAAGCTGACGGCGCTGGAGAAGGCGGCGGCCGAGGCCGACGGGCGCTACAGCGCCGCCGCGGCCAAGCTGTCCGCGGCGCGCACCAAGGCCGCCGAGAAGCTCAACAAGGCGGTCAGCGGCGAACTCGCGCCGCTGAAGCTCGAGCGGGCCAAATTCATGACCCAGGTCGAGGCCGATCCGGCGACGCCCGGCCCGCAGGGGATCGACCGGGTCGAATTCTGGGTGCAGACCAATCCCGGCACGCGCCCCGGTCCGCTGATGAAGGTCGCCTCCGGCGGCGAGCTGTCGCGGTTCCTGCTGGCGCTGAAGGTGGTGCTGTCGGACAAGGGGTCGGCGCCGACGCTGGTGTTCGACGAGATCGATACGGGGGTCGGCGGCGCCGTCGCCGATGCGATCGGCGGCCGGCTGGCGCGGCTGGCGACCAAGGTGCAGGTGATGGCGGTGACGCACGCCCCGCAGGTCGCCGCCCGCGCCGACCAGCATCTTCTGATTTCCAAGGACGCACTCGACAAGGGCAAGCGCGTCGCCACCCGCGTCAATGCGCTGGAGCAAGATCACCGCCGCGAAGAAATCGCCCGGATGCTCGCCGGCGCCGAGATCACCGCCGAGGCAAGGGCCGCGGCGGACCGGCTGATCAAGGCGGCGGGGTAAGATTCTTCAACCGCAGTGCCACGACGGTCGAGATTCCGGGTTCCCCCGCCGCTCCCGCGGCGGCCGCCCCGGAATGACTCGTTGACAGGTGTTGCCCCACGCACCGTCATTCCGGGGCGCGCCGATAGGCGCGAACCCGGAATCCCGAGGTTCAGGGCACCCAGCTTTGCGTCATTGCGCGATGCCGTCGTACAGATCCTCCCACCCCGGATTCTCTCGTTCGATCAACGCCACCTTCCACGCCCGCCGCCACTTCTTGATCTCCTTCTCGCGCGTGATCGCGGAGATCGGGTCGTCGTAGATTTCGAACCACACCAGCTTCGTGATGTTGTATCGCGACGTGAAGCCTGGGACCGCCTTGGTGCGATGCTCGTAGACCCTGCGGACGAGGTTGTTGGTGACGCCAAGATACAGCGGACCGTCTTTCCGACTGGCGAGGAGATAGACATAATAGGCCATCGGCGCCTCGTGCGTGGCGAGATTCCGGGTTCGCTTGCTTTGCAAGCGCCCCGGAATGACTCGCGGTAAACTCAATGCCTAACCCCCGACGTCATTCCGGGGCGCAAGCGTGAGCTTGCGGACCCGGAATCTCAAGTGCCAGCAGATGATCTCAAAGTCGAAGACTGCCGCCCCCGATATCGCCACACTCACCAAGCCCAAGGCGAAGGTCGAGCTGATGCGGTTGCGCCTCGAAATCGAGGGCCACAACGCCGCGTACTATCAGGACGACGCGCCGAAAATTCCGGACGCCGACTACGACGCGTTGCGGCGTAGGCTCGAAGCGATCGAGGCGAAATTTCCCGAACTGCTCAGCGCGGACTCGCCGACTCAGACGGTCGGCGCGGCGCCGTCGCGCGGCTTCGCCAAGGTGCAGCACGCGGTGCCGATGCTGTCGCTCGGCAACGCGTTTTCGGACGATGAGGTCGGCGAGTTCGTCGAGCGCGTGCAGCGCTTCCTCAAGCTCGAGGACATTCCGGCGATCGTCGCCGAGCCGAAGATCGACGGGCTGTCGCTGTCGCTGCGCTACGAGAATGGAACGCTGGTGCGCGCGGCGACGCGCGGCGACGGCTTCACCGGCGAGGACGTCACCGCCAACGTCCGCACCATCGCGGACATTCCGACCACGCTGAAGGCGAAGACAATCCCCGCCGCCTGCGAGCTGCGCGGCGAAGTCTACATGCTGAAGCACGACTTCCTCGCGCTCAACAAGCGGCAGGAAGAGGCCGGCGACACCGTGTTCGCCAATCCGCGCAACTCCGCCGCCGGGTCGCTGCGGCAGAAGGATGTCGCGATCACGGCGTCGCGGCCGCTGAAGTTCTTCGCCTATGCCTGGGGCGAGATGAGCGACTACCCGATGGAATCGCCGACCCAACACGCCATGCTGGCTTGGCTTGGAGACGCAGGTTTCACGGTCAATCCCGAGATCACGCTGTGTCACAGCGTCGACGATGCGCTGGCGTTCTATCGCCGGATCGGCGAGCGACGCGCGGCGCTGCCCTATGACATCGACGGCGTGGTCTACAAGGTCGACCGGCTCGACTATCAGGCGCGGCTCGGCTTTGTGTCGCGTAGTCCGCGCTGGGCGATCGCGCATAAATTCGCCGCCGAGCAGGCGGTGACGGTGCTGGAGAAGATCGACATCCAGGTCGGCCGCACCGGCGCGCTGACTCCGGTGGCGCGGCTGCAGCCGGTCACCGTCGGCGGCGTGGTGGTGCAGAACGCCACGCTGCATAACGAGGACTACATCAAGGGCGTCGGCAGCGACGGCTCTCCGTTGCGCGACGGCGTCGATATCCGGGAGGGCGACACCGTCGTCGTGCAACGCGCCGGCGACGTGATTCCGCAGATCGTCACTGTCGTGCTCGACAAGCGGCCGGCGGATTTGCCCGCGTACAAATTCCCCCACAAATGCCCGGCATGCGATAGCCACGCGGTGCGCGAGGAGGGCGAGGCGGTGTGGCGCTGCACCGGCGCGCTGATCTGCCCGGCGCAGGCGGTGGAGCGGCTGAAGCATTTCGTCTCACGGCTCGCCTTCGATATCGATGGGCTCGGCGAGAAACAGATCGTGCTGTTTCACGAGCGCGGCTGGGTCAGGGAGCCGGCCGACATCTTTACGCTGAAGGCGCGCAACGCTGAGCTGAAGCTCGAAGACCTCGAAGGCTACGGCGAGACCTCGGTGCGCAATCTGTTCGCGGCGATCGACGCACGGCGCAACATCGAACTGAACCGCCTGATCTTCGCGCTCGGCATCCGCCACGTCGGCGAGGGCAACGCCAAGCTGCTGGCGCGGCACTATGGCTCGATCGATGTGTTCCTCGCCGCGATGCGCGCCGCCGCGGAAGGCCAGACGCCAGAGGGCAATACGTCGGAAGCCTATCAGGACCTCGACAACATCGCCGGGATCGGCGACGTCGTCGCCGAGGCCGTGGTCGAGTTCTTCGCCGAGCCGCGCAATGTCGGGGCGCTCGACGCCTTGCTAAGGGAGATCGAGGTGCTGCCGGTCGAACAGGCCAAGCAGGACACTGCCGTCGCCGGCAAGACTGTGGTGTTCACTGGTGCGCTCACGAAATTCACCCGCGACGAGGCCAAGGCGGCGGCTGAGCGGCTGGGTGCGAAGGTCGCCGGCTCGGTGTCGAAGAAGACCGACTACGTCGTTGCCGGCGAAGACGCCGGCTCCAAGCTGACCAAAGCCCGCGACCTCGGCGTCGCGGTGCTGACCGAAGACGAGTGGCTGGCGCTGATCGGGGGATAGCGCGGCTCTGCGCGCATCCTCCCACCGTCGCCCCATCCTCCCACGTCATCGCCCGCGCAGGCGGGCGACCCAGTATTCCAGAGCTGTTTGTGGAGGTCTCGGCCACCGCGAGTCATTCCGGGGCGCGCGCAGCGCGAACCCGGAATCTTGCCGAGGCCGTGCGCGTATCAGATTCCGGGTTCGCTCGCTGCGCGAGCGCCCCGGAATGACTCAGGGATAGGAATCGGCCTCACATCACCGGTGGCTCTTCGCCTTCCGCCCGTTCGATCAGCTGTTCGCTCGCGATCGTGTTGCCGCGCGGGACCAGGAAGATCATCGCCGATGCGCAGGCGATCGCAAGGCCCATGACGGCGATGTTCAGCGGCAGCGGCGTGGCGAAATGGCCGCCGAGCCAGGCGCCGAATTGCGAGCACAGCGCGCCGAAGCCCATCTGGGTGAAACCCATCAGCCCCGACGCGGTGCCGGCCGCCTGCGGCCGAACGCTGATCGCGCCGGCGGCGGCGTTCGCCATCACGCTGGCGTTGCCGAACATGATCACCATGTGGGTGATGAACAGCCAGCTCGGGACCTGATTGTATCCGAGCACGCCCCACAGCACGTTGAGCAGCGCGCCGCCGATCTGCAGCGCGAGCCCGAACCAGATCAGCCTGTCGAGCGAGTATCGCGGCGAGAACCTGACGCAGAACAGATTGCCGATCAGATAGGCGAAGCCCGAACTCGCGAACCACGCGCCGTATTCGGCGCTGCTGCGGCCCATCTGCGTCACCACGACGTAGGGTCCGCCGCCCGCAAAGGTGAAGATGATCGCCGACGCCAGCACCTGGCACAGCACATAGCCGACGAAGGTGCGGCTCCTGAACAGGCTGCCGACATCGCCGCGAAAGCCGCCCGGCGCAGTCGGGCCGCCGCGTCGGCGCGTTTCCGGCAGCGCCAGCGCGATCGCGACGGTCACGATGATCGCGCCGGCGGTGACGACGTAGAAGATGGCGCGCCAGCCGAGCGCGGTCTCGATCACGCCGCCGAACAGCGGGCTCAGCATCTGCGCGATCATCATGACCGCGATCACCAGGCTGATCATGCCGCCGACGCGGTCGCGGCTGTACAGATCGCGGATGATGGCGCGGCTGATCACCATGCCCGAGGCGCCGCCGAGCGCCTGCAGGAACCGCGCGGCGATCAGTTGCGGCAGCGTCTGCGCGAAGATGCAGCCGATGCTCGCCGCGACCATCAGCATCAGCCCGCCGAGCAGCACCGGACGGCGGCCGAACCGGTCCGACAGCGGTCCCATGATCAGTTGCGAGCACGCCAGCCCGACCATGTAGAGCGACACCGTCATCTGCGCGACCGAGATGTCGCTGCCGAGATCGCTGGCGAGGATCGGCAGCGCCGGAACGAAGATGTACAGCGCAATCGGCGCAGCGCCGTTCATCAGCACGAGCAGCAACAGCAGCAGCTTCGACGGCGGCAGGTCGAGGCGACCTGCGTCGATCGTGCGGCTGTTGCCGGTCATTCCGTGCATGCAGTGTTGGTTCCGACCGGGGTGCGTTGTGCGGAGAGAAGCAACTGTACCCTGCCGCGGGATCGCTAACAGGCCGTTTTCGGCATACGGCCATGCGAAAGGCGGGTGCGATCGGGTGCATTGCGCAACGAGGGCGTCAGTCCGGGATGCGCGCCACCGTCCTTTTATTCGTCATTCCGGGGCGTGTGTAGCGCGACCCCGGAATCCCGACGTGGTGACGGAGGCGCTGCTACAACCTCTCGATTCCGGGTTCGCTCGCTGGCGCGAGCGCCCCGGAATGACGGTGCGCGTGGCAGCGATCACCGCTCCAGCGGCGCCGTCGCTTCGTCGAGCCATAGCTGCGTCGGGCCATCGAGATGCGGGCGAACCTCGCGCCGGACGCGGGCGTGGTAGTCGTTCAGCCAGGCCAATTCCTTGGCGCTGATCAGTTCGAGGTCGATCAGCCGGCGGTCGATCGGCGCCAGCGTCAACGTCTCGAATGCGTTCATCGGCTTTTCGGCGCCGTCGATCGTCGCCTCGACCACCAGCTCGAGATTCTCGATCCGGATGCCGAAGCCGTCGGCCTTGTAGTAGCCGGGTTCGTTCGACAGGATCATGCCGCGCTTCAGCGGCGTCGTGCCGAGCTTGGAGATCCGCGCCGGGCCTTCGTGCACCGACAGATAGCTGCCGACGCCGTGGCCGGTGCCGTGGTCGAAATCGATTCCGGCCTGCCACAGGAACTGCCGCGCCAGCGTGTCGAGCTGCGCGCCGGTGGCGCCGTCGGGAAACACCGCACGCGCGATCGCGATATGGCCGCGCAGCACCCGAGTGAAGCGGTCGCGCATCTCATCGCTCGGCTCGCCGATCGCGATGGTGCGGGTGACGTCGGTGGTGCCGTCCTGATACTGCGCGCCGGAATCGATCAGCAGCAGATCACCGGGATGGATGCGGCGGTTGCTGGCGCGGGTGACGCGATAGTGCACGATCGCGCCGTTCGGCCCGGTGCCCGAGATGGTCGGGAAGGAGACGTCCTTCAGCGCGCCGGTGTCGCGGCGGAAGCTCTCCAGCGCTTCGACGGCGTCGATTTCGGTGAGCGTGCCTTTCGGCGCCTCGCGGTCGATGAAAGCCAGGAAGCGCGCCAGCGCCACGGCGTCGCGGCGATGCGCGGTGCGCGTGCCCTCGATTTCGGTGACGTTCTTCACCGCTTTCAGCAGCGCGACCGGATCGGCGCCGCGCAGCGGCTTGCCGCCGGCCTCGGTAATCAGCCGCGTCAGCGCGTCTGCAGCGGTGGCGCTGTCGAGCGCGATCGCGCCGCCGCTGGCGGCGAGCGCCTGCAGCGCCGGCGCCAGCGCCGAGGGCTCCGCCACCTGCGCGGTCTGTTCGAGATGGTCGCGGGCGCTGTTCGACAGCTTGCGCGCATCGATGAAGATGGTCGGCCGTCCCTGCGTCGGCACCAGCGCGTAGGACAGCGGCAGCGGCGTATGGGCGACGTCGGCGCCGCGGATGTTGAAGGTCCAGGCCACCGCGTGCGAATCCGACAGAACCAGCGCGTCGGCCTTCAGCCGGTCGAGTTCGCTGCGGATCCGGTCGAGCTTGGCGGCTTCGCTCTCGCCGGAAAACTCCACGCCGTGGACGCTGACCTGGCCGAGCGGCGGGGCCGGGCGTTCGGTCCACACCGCGTCGACAGGATTGCCGTCGATCGCGATCAGCTCCGCGCCGGCCTTGGCGCAGGCCGCCTGCATTCGCTCCACTGCCGAAGAAGTGTGCAGCCACGGATCAAATCCGAGGCGGTCGCCCGGCTTCAGATGCTGCTCCAGCCAGCGTTCCGGCGGCGGTTCGACAAGCGACTCGATCGTCCACGCCTCGCCGTCGACCTGCTTGGCCGCCTGCAGCGTGTAGCGTCCATCGACGAACACAGCGGCCTGATGGGTCAACACCACTGCGAGACCAGCCGATCCGGTGAAGCCGGTGAGCCAGGCCAGCCGCTCTTCAGACGGCGGAACATACTCATTTTGCTGCTGATCGGCGCGCGGAACGATGAATCCATTGAGTGTCCGGCGCGCCAGCTCCTCGCGGAACGCGGCCAGCCGAGCGCTCAAGGCGACGCCATGTTCCGGCTCATCGAAGGTCTGGAAATGCGCTTCGAACATTGTTCCTGTTCCTCACTGGTGCGCCACACGATCGTGCCGAGAAAAGCGTTGCTTTTGGCACGAATTATGCTTGATTTATCGGGCCTGCAGCGACAGGCGCGGGTGCATATGCACTCTGATAGCGCGTCCGGGAGAAACCCGGGAGTGTCTCAACTCAACGATGAGGGGATGCACATGCCTGTTTTTTCATTCGAGAAGATCGCCGCGCCCGTTCGTCCGAACCCGATTGCGAATGTCGAACACGTCGAAAAGAAGCAGCGCGGTGTGATCATTCAGATGCTGGGCCGGTTTGTCGAGGCGCGGGTCAAGCGCGCGCCGCCGAAAAACAGCACCGACGTCCGCTTCCAAAAGACGCCGGCTGAATAGTCCTCAGAACGTCTTCGCCAGCAACAGACTGCTCCAACCCTCGATCACGATCTGCCGCAACAGCACGCATCCGCGTGCGCGATAGGCCGCGATCACGCTCTGCGCCTGCGGTTGCAGCAGGCCGGACAGGATCACCAGCGCAGACGGCGCGAGATGCTGCGACATCGGGGTAGCGAGCTGACGCAGCGGGTTGGCGAGGATGTTCGCCAGCACCAGGTCGAACGGCCCCCATGCGGCAAACACCGGCGCCGAGAATCCGGTGGCATGCACTGCCTCGACCAGATTGCCGACGCCGTTCAGACGCGCGTTCTCCTTCGCGACCGCAACCGATTGCCGGTCGATATCCGTCGCCAGCACCGGCTGGCGCAGCGCCTTGGCGGCCGCGATCGCCAGCACGCCGGTGCCGGTGCCGAGATCAAGCACGCTGCGCGGCGGGCCGGCGCGTAGCACCAGATCGAGCAGCGTCAGGCAGCCGCGGGTGGTGCCGTGATGTCCGGTGCCGAAGGCGAGTGCGGCCTCGATCTCGATGCCGAGCTTGTTGGACGGGATGCGCGCGCGGTCGTGGCTGCCGTGCACCACGAAGCGGCCGGCGGGGACGGGGACGAGCCCCTCGAGGCTCGCCGCCACCCAATCCTTGGCTGCGATGCTCTCGACCGTCATGGCCGCCGCCGCGGCGTCGCCGGCGGCCTGCGCGACCAAAGCGCGGACACCGTCGAGGTTCGGCATCTCGCCGAAATGCAGGCTGACCTCCCAGCTCCGGTCCGGCCGCTCGAAAGCCGCAATCGCCAGCTCGCCATCGTCGAAGCTCTCGCCGAGCAGGTCGGTGACCCGGCGTGCAGCGGCCTCGTCGCCGATCACGAAGCTGGCGCGGGTGGAAGCGGTTTCGGTCATGTCGGGTCCGATGTTTGGTGGCCGGGTGGCCGCCGATGAAGTGATTTCTCAACGCGGCGTCCCCAGCTTCTGCGCCGGAAAGGCAGGGTTTGTCCATGACTTATGCACAGGGGTGAAGATCAGGGATTCGGGTCGGTAACGATTAATTGGCGGCGCCGAAGCACGGCCCCGGCGGCAGCAACAGGCGCCTGCATGCCAGCATTGCGATGCTGCCAAGCCGCGTTCTGGATCCATTGGGACCGTTCCGGCGTTGAAGCACGGGAGGAGTGTGTGGAATGGATCGCGGTTGCGGTCGTTTGTCCGCCGCCGATGCATCGATCCGAGCAACGGCGCCGCCCCCATGCTCGAGATGAGCGGATGCAACAGGGAAGGCGGAATGACTAACACCAGCAGAATTTTCTCGGGCCGCCGCGCCCGTTCCAGTCGCATGCTCGCGACATTTGCCGTCGGTGCGTGCGTCGTGCTGGCCGGCTCGCAAGCAGCATTTGCCAAGGAGGTGCAACCCTCCGATCCGCCCGCGATCGATTGCGCCACAGTTCGCCTCCACGTCGCCGAACACGGCCGCGCCAAGTCGATCACCTGGGCCGTCAAGAACGGATTCTCCTGGGCCCAGATTGCCGCTGCGCGGCGGTGCCTGAAAGGCTGATCGAGAGGGGCGCGCCGTCACGCGAGACGGATCAGCTCTCGATCAGCCGTAGGCCTCGTTGATCAGGGCTTGGTGTTGCGGTGCTTATCCCCAGGGCGCCCGGTAGTGTCTCAGTTTGAAATTTACTCTTGAACGTCCCGGCGCACGCCTTTGAAATTCAGCAGCGCATGGGTCCCCAAAAACTTAATCAATATCATTTCGATCTTGTCGCACATTTCGTCGTCAGGTACGGCCAAGAACGACCCGCGCATCACAAGGGGTTGCTTGAACCAGAAACGGGTTTGATGATCTTGGACGCGCGTCCGAACGCTTTTGTTCGACTTCCCGACATACACCGGGCGATCTGTGATGTCGTAAAAGACGTAGATTCCCCCAAGTTCGGGGATCGTCTGCAGGTCGTAAGGACTAAAATCTGTCCATATGTACCCTGAAACCGAAGACTCCTTGGTGATCTCCGTTTCGACCTCGGCTGGCACCTGCGAGTCTAAGGCCTTGGAGATTTTGGCGCGCGTGGCCTCGCGAGGCCACTTTGTATTGCCCCTGACGATGTTCCAAATGCCTACATACGTCAGCCCGGTTTTATCTGCTAAATCCTGTATAGAGATGTCTTGCTTCGCCATTTCTGACTGAAGCCACCTTCCAAAAGAGCCTTCGTCCTCGAAATTCTGCTCGACGTCGTCATCGTCCGCCATTTGACCACTCCATTGCGAAGCTTACCGTTAAGCATTGCCCTTCCATGCGCATTTGCGAAAGTGAGAAGCCGGGGATGACCAGCAGCGTTTTGGACGACCTCGTTTGCGAATGCGGCCACAAGGGACGGCTTCGCTGTCGCGAGAATGACGCGCCTTTCAGTGGCTTTTCAAACTGAGACACTACCCGGCGCCCACACCCTATCAACAGCTTCGCGCACAGCTTCAAGCCCAGCTTTTCCACAGCATATCCACAGCGTTACGCACAGATTTATCCACGCGCTTTGAACAGGCTGCGGTGGTCGTTGAGGATCGTTGCCGCGGCGTTGTGGCCGGGCGCGCCGGTGACGCCGCCGCCGGGATGGGCGCCGGAGCCGCAGTGATAGAGCCCTTTCAGCGGGCCGCGATAGTCGGCATGGCCGAGCATCGGGCGGGCGGAGAACAGCTGGTTCAGGCTCAGCGCGCCGTGGAAAATGTCGCCGCCGAGCAGGCCGAAGTCGCGCTCGAGATCGAGCGGCGACAGGATCTGTCGTCCGAGCACGCTGGCGGCGAAGCCGGGGGCGTAGCGATCGACGGTCGCGATCATCAGATCAGCGACCTCCTCGCGGCGATCATCCCAGGAGACGCCGCCGGGCAATTGCGGCGCGACGTGCTGGCAGAACAGGCTGGCGACGTGCTGGCCGGGTGGCGCCAGCGAGTCGTCCAGCGTCGAGGGGATCAGCATTTCGACCACCGGTTCGCGGCTCCAGCCGTGCTGACGGGCGTCGATGTAAGCCCGGTCCATATAGGCCAGGCTGGGGGCGATAATGATGCCGGCGGTGAGGTGGTCGCCCGAACCGGGCAGCGCCTCGAACGAGGGCAGGCCGGATAGCGCAACATTCATCCGGAAAGTGCCGGAGCCGTTCTTCCACGCCTGCATACGGTGGAGGAAATCGACCGGCAGCGCGTCCTTTGGTAGCAGCCGGGTGTAGAGCAGTTTCGGATTGACGTTAGCGGCGACGTATTTGGCGCGCAGGCTGCGGCCGTCGTCGAGGGTGACGCCGACGACGCGCCCGCGCTCGACCAGCACCTCGCGCACGCCGGCGCCGGTTTCGATCTCGGCCCCCGCGGCGCGGGCCGCAGCCGCCATCGCCTGGGTGATCGCGCCCATGCCGCCGATTGCGTGGCCCCAGACGCCCTTCTTGCCGTTCACTTCACCGAAGGCGTGATGCAACATCACATAGGCGGAACCGGCGGCGTAGGGGCTTGCGTAATTGCCGACGATCGCGTCGAAGCCAAACAGCGCCTTGACCAGATCGTTCTCGAACCGCGCGTCGAGCATCTCGCCGGCCGAACAGGTGAAAAGGTCGAGCAGCAGCCGTTGCTGTTCCAGCGACAGCGCGCGCAGGCGGTTGGCTGTTCCCAACGCTGCGATGCCTTCGCGGATCGCGCCGACTCCGAAACGCTCGACCAGATTGGGCGGCGCGCGCAGCACGAAATGCCGCAGCACGTCGGCGATCGTTTCCAGTTCGGCGGTGAAGCCGTCGATTTTTCCGGCGTCGTGGCGGCTCAGATGCGCCACCGATTTCGCGGTGTATTTCGAGCCCGTCAGCAGATATTTGCCGCCCGGCGCAGGCAGGAAGTTCTGCGCTCGGCGCTCGACGATGCGCAGCCCGTGCTGGTGCAACCGGAGATCGGCGATCACCTGAGGGTTGAGCAGGCTGACCGTATAGGCCGCAACCGAGTTGCGAAAGCCAGGATGAAACTCCTGCGTCACCGCTGCGCCGCCGACCACACTGCGGCGCTCGACCACCTTCACCTTGAGCCCGGCCTGCGCCAGATAGGCGGCGCAGGTGAGGCCGTTATGGCCGGCGCCGATGATCAGCACGTCGGGATCGGACATTGGTGTTCCAGAATGGTCGAGAAATGGCCCCGGCGTCGCCGCCGGCCACAAGGTGTCCACACTCGGTTATCAAAGACTTGCAGACCCCGCACAAGAGGTCGTACCCGACTAGGCACAACGTCGCGCCGGTCTGATCCGAGTGGATAGCGGCCTTCGGTTCTGCGATTGTAAAATCCGGACGCCTCAGGATACAGACCCTCGGCCGTGGCGGCCCTGCCGCCGCCGTGACGAATACCTGCCACTTTGCCGCACCGGCCGCCGCCGGAGATCCGCTTTGGAGACTGCGTGACCGATCCGATGCCGCCCGCTGCCGCTCATAATTCCGAAGCGCGCAACCGGGTGATCCTGATCGTCTACACCGGGGCGATCTTCACCAGCGCGTTGCTGCTGTTTTCGGTCCAGCCATTGTTCACCAAAATGGTGCTGCCCCGCCTCGGCGGTTCGCCGGCGGTGTGGTCGGTGGCGATGGTGTTCTTCCAGTCGCTGCTGCTCGGCGGCTACGCCTATGCGCATTACATCAGCCAGTTCCGCAACCGCATCGTTCCCGTCGCGATTCATCTCGCGCTGCTGATCGCCGCGATGCTGACGCTGCCGTTGTCGATCGCCGGTGGTTGGGGCACGCCCCCCTCGAGCGGCTATGCATTCTGGTTGCTCGGCCTGTTTGCGGTGTCGATCGGTCTGCCGTTCTTTGCGCTTGCCGCCAACAATCCGCTGCTGCAGGCGTGGTTCGTACGCACCGGCCACCCCAACGGACCCGATCCTTATTTCCTCTACGCTTCGTCCAATATCGGCAGCTTCCTGGCGCTGTTGTCCTATCCGGTGCTGCTGGAGCCGACGCTGACGCTGCGATCGCAGAATATCGTGTGGACCGGCGGCTACGGCCTGTTGATCCTGCTGATCGCCGGCTGCGGCTACCTGCTGCTGCGCTCGCCGAAAATGGATATCAGCGCGAGCAGCGACCAAAGCGCCGCCGCGGTCGCGCCGTCCTGGACGTTGCGTGCGCGCTGGGTGTTTCTCGCCGCGGTGCCATCGGGTCTGCTGATCGCGGTCACCGCGCATGTCTCGACCGACGTCGCGGCCGCGCCGCTGCTGTGGGTGCTGCCGCTGTCGCTGTATCTGCTGACGTGGGTGCTGGTGTTCCAGTCGCGGCCGCTGCTGCCGCACAAATGGATGCTGGCCGCGCAGCCGGTCGCGATCGGGGTGATCGCCGTGCTGCTCGCCTATGCTGGCACCGCCAATCTGCTGCTGATGCTCTGCGGCCATTTGGTGTCGTTCTTCGTGATCGCGATGGCCTGCCATGGCGAACTGGCGCGGACACGTCCGGACGCACGCCATCTCACCGGCTTCTACGTCGCGCTGTCGTTCGGCGGCATGGTCGGCGGGCTGTTTGCCGGCCTGGTCGCGCCTTACAGCTTCTCCTGGATTGCCGAATATCCGATTCTGCTGGCGCTGGCGGTGCTGTGCCGGCCGAACATGATCGAGCGGGTTCCGGCCTGGACGCGCTGGTACTGGGCGTTCCTTGCCGCGCTTGCGGTAGCGCTGATCGCGCCATCGTTCAGCGCCAACAAGGTGTTCGAGTGGATCAGCATCAATCGCATGCTGATCGTCGGCGACGTCGCCGCAGTGGCGGCCTTCGCGGCGCTGGCGCTGCGCGCCAGCCGCTGGAAAGTGTTCGCCACCGTCGTGTTGGCGCTGACGCTGATCCGGCTCTACCCCTCCGACGACGGAAAGGTCGAGACGGTGCGCAGCTTCTTCGGCGTTCACAAGATTCAGGTGACGTCGAACGGGCAGTATCACGTGCTGCTGCACGGCACCACGATCCACGGCGCCGAGAAAATGCTGAATGATGACGGCACGCCCATCAGCGGCCGGCCGGAGCCGATCACCTATTACTACAAGGATGGCGGCATCGGGCAGGGGATCGCGGCGATCCGCGCACGCAAGGGTGAGCCGCTGCGTGTCGCGGTGATCGGACTCGGCTCGGGATCGCTGACCTGCGCCGCGCAGCCGGGCGAGACTTGGCGGTTTTTCGAGATCGACCAATCGATGGTCGATACCGCGCGCGATCCGAAATACTTCACCTATGTGAGCAAATGCGCGCCCGACCTGCAGCCGGTGATGGGCGACGCGCGGCTGACCTTCGCCAACGAGCCGGACGGCGCCTACGATCTGATCGTGGTCGACGCCTATTCGTCGGACGCGATCCCGATCCATCTCGCGACCCGGGAGGCGATGGCGATCTACAAGTCGAAGCTGGCGCCGCAGGGCGCGGTGCTGATGCACGTCTCCAACCGGCATCTCGAACTGGCAAGCGTGGTGGTCGGCATCGCCGGCACCAACGGCATGAAGAGCTGGACCTATTCCGACGACCCGGAGCGCGACGCCGACTATATTTTCGCGACGTCCGTGGTGATCTCGGCGCGGCAGCCCGATGACGTCGGTTCGATCGCCTCGTCGCAGGACTGGACCCTGACCGAGCCGCGCCCCCATCAACGGGTCTGGACGGACGACTATTCCAACGTACTCGGCGCGGTGTGGCGCCGGCTGCGCGAGGGCGACGAATAGCGCAAAGAAAAACGCGCGACCGTCCGGGCGGCCGCGCGTTCGGAAGGCGTGAAGCTCGGGTCTCAGTCGTCCGAGTAGCCGCCGTAATAGCCGCGCGGTTGATAGCTGCGACGAGGGGCGTAGACCTGCGCCGCGTAGCTGTCATCTTCGGAATATTGATACTGATATTGCGGCTGATATTGCTGTTGGGCGTAGCCGCGGCGATAGCCGGGAGGCGCCGGATAACGGCGGCCGTCATTGCCGTCGGCCGGATAGATGAAGCCGTCGTCGGCGACTTGCGGTCTGGCCACCCGCGGCTGCGCGCGGGGCGCCAGTTCGACGGGTTCGCCGGCGCCGTCATAGCTCGGCGCCGGAGCGCGGCGCGCCACTGCAGTGTTCGCCTTGTTGCCGGGCTGCTTCGCCAAAGCCACCCGCGACGATCCGGTCAGGTTCACGGTTGTATTGAGGACGCCGTCTTTCTCGACCAGCGCATAGAGCGTGGAGGCGTTGTCGCGCGAGAGCCTGATGCATCCATGCGACACCGGCACGCCGAGCTTCCCTGCGGCGTCGGTGCCGTGGATCGCGTGGCCCTGACGGGTGAAGAAGATCGCATGCGGCATCGGCGCATCGTCGAACTCCTTGGAGTAGTGATCGGCTTCCATCCGGAAGGTGCGGAACGATCCGTTGGGCGTCTCGTGTGACGGATTGCCGGTCGAGACCGGCCAGCGATAGCGTTCGACGCCATCGACCGCGACCGTCATTTCCTGATTGTCCTTGTCGACGGTGATCGCGACTTTTGCCTGAGCAGTGGACGCCGCCAGCAGGATCAGACCGGTGAGGGAAACGAGATACGAACGCATGATACCGGCCTCCTCGGCCCGATCCTTCGACTTGAATGCCCGTCCCCGCAGGTAATATGCACAGCGGCCATCGCAGTTTCCAGTAGCCTCCGCGTCGCAACAGAAAAACCCCGGGCATCGTTAACTCGCCGCTCGCTCGGGCGAGGCCAAGACCGAGCTGCGGCGAAATCAAGGTGAATGGAACCGAAGCGCCGGCCGGGGGTTAACCTGTCGCAAGTCTGCTCCGACGATCGATCGGGGGACAAATCCCGAAGGATGGACATCGATGAAGACGAAAACGAAGACGCTCGCCATTCGCGCCGACCACACGCCGCTGAAGGCGATGCTGGCTGCGGCCGCGCTGGCCTTGGCGCTGCTCACGATCCCGACCGCGGGGCACTCTCAGGGGATCGTTCGCGGCGCGCAGGACGGCTCGTATCACGGCAATCGCGCGGCGGGTCCGGTGGGTGGCGTTGTCGGCGGAGCGATCGGCGCGGGTGTCGGCGGCGCGGTGGGCGCGGTCAACGGCGTGCTCGGGCTGCCGAACCACGGGCCGCGCTACCATCGCGGTCATCGCTGCCGCGGCTACTACACCCGCAGCGGCAATTTCCGGTGCTATCGGCGCTGACACACAATCCTGATGGTAAATGAGGCGCGGCCGCAATGGCCGCGCCTTTTTTGCTGCCCGATCAAATGCCGCGCCGGCGGCAGCGGCGTCAGGCCTTCAGCCGGTAGCCGGTCCGGAAAATCCACCAGACCACGGCCATGCAGAGCAACAGGAAGCCGCAGGTCGCGGCGACGCTGATGCCGATATCGACGTCGGCGATTTCGTAGAAGCTCCAGCGGAATCCGGACACGAGATAAACCACCGGATTGAACATCGCCACCGTCTGCCAGACCGGCGGCAGCATCGAGATCGAATAGAAGCTGCCGCCGAGGAACGTCAGCGGCGTGATGATCAACAGCGGCACCACCTGCAGCTTCTCGAATCCGTCGGCCCAGATGCCGATGATGAAGCCGAGCAGGCTGAACGCCACCGAGGTCAGCACCAGGAAGCCGAGCATCCACACTGGATGCGCGATCTTCAGCGGCACAAACAGCCCCGCGGTGGCGAGGATGATGAGGCCGAGAATGATCGACTTGGTCGCCGCGGCGCCGACATAGCCGAGCGCGACTTCCAGGAACGACACCGGCGCCGAGAGGATTTCGTAGATCGTGCCGGTGAATTTCGGGAAGTAGATGCCGAACGAGGCGTTCGACACGCTCTGCGTCAGCACCGAGAGCATGATCAGGCCGGGCACGATGAAACTGCCGTAGCTGACGCCCTCAACCTGATCGATGCGCGATCCGATCGCCGCGCCGAACACGATGAAATACAGCGAGGTCGACAGCACCGGCGACACGATGCTCTGCATCAGCGTGCGCCAGGCCCGCGCCATCTCGAACAGATAGATCGCCTTGACAGCCCGATGGTTCATGCTCACGCCCTCACCAGGCTGACGAAGATTTCTTCCAGCGACGACTGGCTGGTGTCGAGATCGCTGAAGTGGATGCCGGCGGCGCGGATGTCGCCGAGCAGCGCGGTGATGCCGGTGTGCCCGGCGCGGGTGTCGTAGGTATAGACCAGCTTGCGGCCGTCGTCGGCGAGTGCCAGCTCGTAGGCCGAAAGCTGCGGCGGGATCGCGCCGAGCGGTTCGTCGAGATAGAGCTCGAGCTGCTTCTTGCCGAGCTTCTGCATCAGAGCGGTCTTCTCTTCGACCAGGATCAGTTCGCCATTGTTGATGACGCCGACGCGGTCGGCCATCTCCTCGGCTTCCTCGATGTAATGCGTGGTCAGGATGATGGTGACGCCGGTCGCCTGCAGCGCCCGCACCACCTCCCACATCCCCTTGCGCAGCTCGACATCGACGCCGGCGGTCGGCTCGTCGAGGAACAGGATCTGCGGCTCGTGGCTGAGCGCCTTGGCGATCATCACCCGGCGCTTCATGCCGCCGGACAGCGTGATGATCCGGCTGTCCTTGCGATCCCACAGCGACAGGTCGCGCAGCACCTTTTCGATATGCGCCGGATTCTTCGGCTTGCCGAACAGGCCGCGGCTGAAGCTCACCGTGTCCCACACCGATTCGAACGCGTCGGTGTGCAGTTCCTGCGGCACCAGCCCGATCATCTCGCGCGCCGCGCGATAGTCGTCGACGATGTCATGGCCGTCGACGGTGACCTTGCCCTCGGTCGCGTTGACGAGGCCGCAGATCGTCCCGATCAGCGTGGTCTTGCCGGCGCCGTTCGGACCCAGCAGCGCGAAGATTTCGCCGGCCATGATGTCGAGATTGACGCCGTTCAGCGCCTTGCGCCCGGTGCCATAGGTCTTGCTGAGATTGGAAACGGAAATGATCGGGGCCATGCGGGCTCGTTGGCGTGTGCGCTGGGAGGGGCGGCGGAACGCAGTGGGGGCGGGCGGCTTACATAATGACGGTCAGGAGCCCGCGCAACCGACAGCGGCCCCGGCAATTGCGCGAGGAACCCTCGCGGGTTCAACGTACCTATTCAACCGCGTGGGCGCGGGCGGGATATTCAATCAGGGCGACGATGGCGTCCTTGCTGCTCTCGACGAACGCCGGGTCTTTCCCGAGCTCGTCGATCGTGCGTGGCGGATTGAAAACGGTCGAGCCATCCGGGTTGGTCCAATCCTCCGCCGCGAAGATCAGGACCTCCGCGGCCTCCTGCATCGCTTCCTCGATCGAATCACCAGCAGTCACGACGCCGGGAATATCCGGGAACGACACGCCGTAGCTGCCGTCGCGGTCCTTGTGGATCAAGGCGATGTAGTGCGTCATCGCCTACACCCGCTGCACGAAACTATCGACCACCTTCTTCTCGCCGGCCTTGTCGAAGGCGATGGTGAGTTTGTTGCCGTCGATTTTCGTCACCTGGCCGTAGCCGAATTTCTGATGGAAGACGCGATCGCTCAGCGTGAAGTCGGATTCGGCGCCGGTGGATTTCGCCACCAGCTCGCCCTCGATCGTGAACGGGGCCCGGCGGGCGCCCGGGGATGCGCCGCGGTCTGAGAACGGCGAGCTACTCTCGCTGAAGCCGCCACCGCCGCTGCGGCCGCCGCCGCCGTTTTTCCCGCGCTGGGCCTGCGCGCGCTGCCAGCCCGGGGTGGAATAGCTCGAGCCGAACGACTCGACATTGTCGAAGCGCGACGGGCCGTAGCCGCTCATGCCGCCCCAGCCGGAGCCGCCTTTCGACTCGGTGATCTCGACATTGGCCTGCGGCAGTTCGTCGAGGAAGCGCGACGGGATCGTGGTGTTCCAGGTGCCGTGAATCCGGCGGTTGGTGGCGAAGTACAATTTCGCGCGGCGTCTCGCGCGCGTAATGCCGACATGGGCGAGACGGCGTTCCTCTTCCAGCCCGGCGCGGCCCTGATCGTCGAGCGCGCGCTGATGCGGAAACAGGCCTTCCTCCCAGCCGGGCAGGAACACGGTCTCGAACTCCAGCCCCTTGGCGGAGTGCAGCGTCATCACGCTGACGGCGTCCTCGTCGGCGGCGCCGTCGCGGTCCATCACCAGCGAGATGTGTTCGAGGAAACCTTGCAGGTTCTCGAACTCTTCCATCGAGCGAACGAGTTCTTTGAGGTTTTCCAGCCGGCCGGCGGCGTCGGCGGAGCGGTCCTTCTGCCACATCTCGGTGTAGCCGCTCTCGTCGAGCACGATCTCGGCGAGTTCGGTATGCGACAGCGCATTGCGCTGCACCTGCCAGCGCTCGAAATTCTCGATCAGGCCGCGCAGCGAACTACGCGCTTTGGGCTTCATCTCGTCGGTGTCGATCACCAGCCGCGCCGCCTCGAACAGCGGGATCTTCCGCTTGCGGGCGTGGTCGTGCAGCATCTGCACGGTGGCGTCGCCGAGGCCGCGCTTCGGCACATTAACGATGCGCTCGAAGGCGAGGTCGTCGGCGGGCGAATTGATCACGCGCAGATAGGCCAGCGCATCGCGGATTTCGGCGCGCTCGTAGAAGCGCGGTCCGCCGATCACGCGGTAGGGCAGGCCGAGCGTCACGAAGCGGTCTTCGAATTCGCGCATCTGGAACGAGGCGCGCACCAGGATCGCGATTTCGTTGAGCTTGTGGCCCTGGCGCTGCAACTGTTCGATCTCCTCGCCGATGCCGCGGGCTTCCTCCTCGGAATCCCACGCGCCGGTGACGGTGACCATCTCGCCGTCGACGTCCTCGGTGCGCAGCGTCTTGCCGAGCCGACCTTCATTGTGCGCGATCAGATGCGAGGCGGCGGCCAAAATATGCCCGGTCGAGCGATAGTTGCGTTCCAGCCGGATCACCTTGGCGCCGGGGAAGTCGTGGTCGAAGCGCAGGATGTTGTCGACCTCGGCGCCGCGCCAGCCATAGATCGACTGATCGTCGTCGCCGACGCAGCAGATGTTCTTGGGGGCTGTGGTTTGGACGCCGCCGCTTGCTTTATCGTCATCGCCGGGCCGACGCGAAGCGTCGAGACCCGGTGATCCATCTTCTCGAGATGTGATGGATTGCCGGGTCGAGCCCGGCAATGACGATTGTGATGGCGCCTGCGACAGCAGCCGCAGCCACAAATACTGCGCGACGTTCGTGTCCTGATACTCGTCGACCAGGATGAATTTGAAGCGGCCCTGATACTGCCGCAGCACGTCGGGGTGCTCGCGGAACAGGCGGATGTTCTCCAGCAGCAGGTCGCCGAAATCCGCAGCGTTGAGAACTTTCAGCCGTTCCTGATAGGCGGCGTAGAGCTTGCCGCCGCGGCCGTTGCCGAAGCTCGCGGCTTCGCCGGCCGGCACCTGCGACGGCGTCAGCCCGCGGTTCTTCCAGCCGTCGATCAGGCCGGCCAGCATCCGCGCCGGCCAGCGCTTGTCGTCGATATTGTCGGCGGCGAGCAATTGCTTCAGCAGCCGGATCTGGTCGTCGGTGTCCAGCACGGTGAAGTTCGAGGTGAGCTGCACCAGTTCGGCGTGATAGCGCAGGATTCGCCCGCCGATCGAATGGAAGGTGCCGAGCCACGGCATGCCCTCGACCGCCTGGCCGAGCATCTGGCCGAGCCGCAGCTTCATCTCGCGCGCGGCCTTGTTGGTGAAGGTCACGGACAGGATCTCGGCGGGGCGCGCCCGGCCGGTGGAGAGGATGTGCGCGATCCGCGTGGTCAACACGCGCGTCTTGCCGGTGCCGGCGCCGGCGAGCACCAGCACCGGGCCGTCGAGCGACTCGACCGCCTCGCGCTGCTCCGGATTGAGCCCGGACAAATAAGCCGGCGCCGCGGACGCGCGCGCCCGCGCGGCGATGCCGCCGGCAGCGGGCTGATAGCCGGAAAGGTCGAGATTGGCGCGCTTGTTCGGTTCAGTCATGCGAATCGTCTTTGACCCACGATGGCACCGCGGGTTTGCGATGGGGAGCCTTCATAGCAGGATTATCAGGCGATATAGGGTCTGCGGGCGCGAACCGACAGGTTTTCCGCGCAGGGCGGTTGTGCAATTCCTGCCACTCGCGATTTCGTTCCGCGAAGACGCCGCAAATTATGCCCTCGCACGCGCCGGAACGCGCTGGAACCTTCGTTTCAGCGACGGATTGTTTAGCCAGACGGCGGGGCTGTGGCAGCCGCGCCAATTTAAAAGGCCAGGCCCGCGCGAACGGACTTGCGCCCCAAGCGAAACGGAGAGCGTCCCATGCTGAGTTGGGTTGTTACTTTTCTGGTCGTCGCACTGATCGCGGGCATTCTCGGCTTCGGCGGCATCGCCGGCGCCTCCATCGAAATCGCCAAGGTGATCTTTTTCATCGCGGTCGTGCTGTTCCTGATCTCGGCCGTCGTCGGCCTCGCGCGCGGACGCACGCGAGTCTAACGCGCCGTGGCCGCACGCTTCGAGGGCATCGCGATGTGACGTCCGATGCCCTCGGGTCGCGGCGACGCGCGATGCGCTTCGGCGACGCGCTCGATGCGGGCGCGGATGTCAGGCGGAAATGGCGCGACCTTCCGCGATCCCATGTCGACATGCATCGACATGTTTTCCGAGGTCGCGGACAGCCAGCCGTCCTCGGCGTGGCGCAGCTCCTCGAAGGTGTGAATTCGCTTCTCGTCGGCGGCGATGATGTACACCGCGACTTTTACGGGGTCGCCGAGATGGATTTCCCGCAAATAACGGACGTGGCATTCCGCCGTGAAGGTCGAGCCGCCGCGCTCGCTCAGATAGTCCGCACCGATGCCTAGTTCGAGCCACAGCTGATCGACCGCACGGTCGAACAACACGTTGTAATAGGCCATGTTGAGATGGCCGTTATAGTCGATCCATCCCGGTTCGATCTGCATCACCGATGAAACAAACGGCGCGGGCGCCGCAACAATCGTCGTGTCTGAAGCCGCGTTGCGGTCTCGATCCAAAGTCAATTTGTCCTCCCTTGACCCCTCCGGCGTCCTTTGCCACGGTCGATCAGAGCCGGAGGATTTATTGTGGGCCTGACCATCACCAACATTCCGAAGCGTGCAGAGCCGCAAGCGGTGGCGAGCGCCATTGAAGCGCTCGCGGCGCGTTTCGGCAACCGCCTCGTCACTTCGCTCGCGGTGCGCGAGCAGCACGCCCACACCACGACCTGGCTGCCGTCGCAACCGCCGGACGCGGTGGTGATGGCGCAGGAAACCGCCGATATTCAGGACGTGGTGCGGATTTGCGCCCGGCATAGCGTGCCGGTGATCGCGTTCGGCACCGGCACCTCGCTCGAGGGCCACGTCAACGCTCCGGCCGGCGGCATCTGCATCGATCTGCGCGACATGAACAAGATCCTCGCGGTGCACGCCGAGGACCTCGACTGCGTCATCCAGCCGGGCGTCACCCGGAAGGCGCTGAACGAAAATCTGCGCGACCAGGGGCTGTTCTTCCCGATCGATCCCGGCGCCGACGCCTCGATCGGCGGCATGGCTGCGACCCGCGCCTCCGGCACCAACGCCGTCCGCTACGGCACCATGCGCGACAACATTCTGGCGCTGAAAGTGGTGCGCGGCGACGGCGAGATCATCACCACCGGCACCCGGGCCAAGAAGTCGGCGGCCGGCTACGACCTTACGCATCTGTTCGTCGGCAGCGAAGGCACCCTCGGCATCATCTCGGAATTGACCATCAAGCTGCGCGGCATCCCCGAGGTGATCGCGGCGGCGTCGTGCTCGTTCCCGTCGGTGAAGGACGCCTGCCAGGCGGTGATCCTCGCGATCCAGACCGGGATTCCGGTGGCGCGGATCGAGCTGTTGAGCGAGGCGCAGGTCCGCGCCTGCAACGCCTATTCCAAGCTGACGCTACCGGAGGCGCCGCTGCTGCTGCTGGAGTTCCATGGCAGCGAGGTCGAGGTCGGCGAACAGTCGAGGAATTTCGGCGAGATCGCCAAGGACTGCGGCGGCGGCGAGTTCACCTGGACCACAAGGCCCGAAGACCGCAACAAGCTCTGGCAGGCCCGGCACGACGCCTATTGGTCGGTGCGAGCGCTGCGCTCCGGCGACGGCGTCGGCGTGGTCGCCACCGACGTCTGCGTGCCGATCTCACGACTGGCCGATTGCGTCGCCGAGACCGAGGCGGATCTGGCGCGGCTGAACCTGCTGGCGCCGATCGTCGGCCATGTCGGCGACGGCAACTTCCACTGCTCGCTGCTGTGCGACGTCAACGACGCCGACGAGATGGCGCGCGGCGACGAGTTCATGCACCGGCTGGTCGAGCGGGCGCAGGCGATGGACGGCACCTGCACCGGCGAGCACGGCATCGGCCAAGGCAAGCAGAAATATCTCAAGGCTGAGCTCGGCATCGAGGCATTGCAGGCGATGCGCGCGATCAAACAGGCGCTTGATCCGCAGAACATCTTCAATCCCGGCAAGATCCTGCCGCAAGCTCTTTGAGCAGCGGGTTTTTCCGCGATCACTCCGCTTCGGACGGAGATTGCTGTGAGTTCGCCATCATTCGTTGTTATGCGTTGAAAATACGGAGTTATTGATGCTCGGCCTGGGCGGCTGATCGCCCGAGGGGAAATCGCGTTGCAGACGACGTTGCTCGGTCTGGCCATTGCGCTGATTCTCGCGCTGCTCGCCGCCCTGGTGGGGCCGTATGTCATCGACTGGAACCAGTTCCGCGATCAGTTCGAGGCTGAAGCCACGCGGCGCGCTGGCGCTCCCGTCCGGGTGGCCGGCGAACTGGATGCGCGGCTGCTGCCGACGCCGACACTGCGGCTGCGCGATGTCACGATCGGCGGCGCCAACGATCCCAGCCGGATCCGCGCCGCCAAGCTCGACGTCGAGTTCAGCCTCGGCGCGCTGATGCGCGGCGAGTGGCGCGCCGACGTCCTGACAGTCAACGGCTTCGCGCTCGACCTCGGGCTCGATTCCAGGGGGCGGCTCGACTGGCCGGCCTCCGGCCTCTCCAATCTTGCGGCGCTGTCGATCGACCGGCTCAATCTGACCGGACGGATCGCGCTGCACGATGCTGCCAGCCGCTCCACGATCGAGCTCGGCGACATCGCCTTCGCCGGCGACCTGCGCGCGCAGGGGAGTTCGCTGCGGGGCGACGGCAATTTCCTGTTGGACAGCACGCGCTACCCGTTCCGTCTGTCGGTCGGCCGCGCAACCGATGGCGACGGCACGCGGCTGCACATCACCATCGATCAGGCCGGCCGTGGCATGTCCGCCGATCTCGACGGGCTGCTTGCCTTCGACGATCGGTCACCACGGTTCGACGGCACGGCGGTGCTGTCGGCTTCGGCGGTTGCGACCAACCCGGCGCGAACGCCGTGGCGGATCTCGGCGAAGGTCAAGGCGGGTCCTGCGCTGGCGGCGCTCGATCAGCTCGAGGCGTCGTGGGGCGCGGAGGATCGCGCGCTGAGACTCGCCGGCTCCGGCGATCTTCGCTTCGGAGCCTCACCGCTGCTCACGGCTAAACTGTCGGCTCGCCAGCTCGACGGCGACAGGCTGCTGGCCAAGTACGGCGATGGCTCGGCAATTTGGCTGCCGCAGCTCCGCGAACGAATCGGCGCGCTGCCGCAGCCGCCGCTGCCGGTACGGATCGTGCTCGATGCCGAGCAGATCATGCTCGGCGGCCGGCCGCTGACCGATATCGCCGTGGAGCTGCGCTCAGACGGAGAAGCGTGGCGGCTCGACCGGCTCGGGCTGCGGGCGCCGGGCGGTTCGCGGCTGGCGCTGAGCGGCGGGGCAGGGCCGGCCGGCACGGCCGAACAGTTCAAAGGCGCGCTGACGATCGACTCCGCCGATCCCGATCTGCTCACCGCCTGGCTGCAGGGCCGGTCACCGGCCGCCGGCAGCACGCCGAAGCCGCTGCGGGTGCAGGGCAGCGTCACGGCTTCGACTGAGAGCATTGCGATCGATCCGCTGAAGATCGAGGCCGATGGCGGCACGCTGCAAGGCCTCGTCGCCTATCGCAACCCCACCGCCGACCATGGCGGGCGGGTCGAAGCCGTGCTGAAAGGCGACCGCGTCGATCTCGACACCGCGACGGAGCTGACGCGCTCGCTGGCCGGGCCACGCGACAACTGGCCGGAGCAGGCCAGCGTCTCGCTTGATTTCGGCGAGGCCAAATCCAACGGCCAGACCTGGCGGCCGCTGCGGGCGCGGTTCGGCTACGGACTTGGCACCGTGTCGCTCGAGCAGCTCGAGGCCAGAAGCGCGAGCGGCGTCACGCTGCGGGGCGACGGTGCGCTCGATCGCGGCAACGGCGTCGGCCGGCTCAATCTGGCGGCGCTCGCGCCGTCGCTGCGGCCGATTGCCGACGCGCTCGATCCCATTGCACCGAGGATCGCCGCGCCGCTGAAGACGATCGGCGATGCACCCGGCGCGGCGCAAGTGTCGCTCGCTCTGACGCTCGCTGCCGACAAGACCAATGCCGGACAGGTCAAAGCCGAAGCGGTGGTGCAGATCGATAGCCGGCCGCTCAAAGGCAGCGTCACCCTGAAGGCGATGCCGAGCAGCGCCGACATCGGCGATCTCAAGACCGATGCGCTCAGTCGCAGCGACATCAGCTTCGACGGCAGATTGTCGGCTGAGCGCGGCGCGTCGTTGCTGACATTGCTGGGGCTCGATCGGGCGCTCGCAGCCGGCGACGGCGGCGGCACGCTCGACGCCTCGGCGACCGGCGCATGGGGTGCGCCGCTGAAGCTGAAGGGGCGTCTCACCGGAGCGGCGTTCGACCTCGAGGCCGATGGCCGGGTCGATCCGTGGGCAGCCGAGCACAAGGCCGAGCTGTCGCTGAATGCGCGTCGGCTCGATCTGGCGCCGTTGCTCGACCTCGCCGGCTCTGGCGCGGATGCGGCGAGGATCAGCGCGACCTCGCGCCTCACGGTGGCCGGCCGGCAATGGAGCCTCAACGATGTCGACGCCGGCCTTGGTGGCTCGCGGCTGCGCGGGCGGCTGGCGCTGACGCTCGGCGACGAGATCGCGGTCGATGGCGAGGCGGGGCTCGACATGCTCGCGCTGGGGCCGGCGCTGCAATTGGCGCTCGGCGTCACCGGCCACGATCCGGCGGAGCCGCTCGGCCGCGGTCTGCTGCGAGGCTGGCGCGGCAAACTCAGTTTTCAGGCGCTGCGCGCGTTGCTGCCGGGCGGCGCCGAATTGCAGCCGTTCGGCGGCGTGCTGCGCCACGATGGCCGGACGCTGACGCTCGACGCCAAGGGCAAGCTCGGCGGCGGCGACACCAAACTGGTGATCCATGCGAAGCCCGGCGATGCCGGCGTCGCGCTCGATGCCAATGTCGCGGTGTCCGGCGCCGATGCCACAGCGCTGCGCTACGGCGACCAAATGATGCCGGCGGCGAAGGCGTCGCTGCAGATGACGCTCGACAGCACGGGGCGCAGCGCGTCGGCGTTGAGCGGGGCGCTGGCCGGCGGCGGGACGCTGACGCTGGAGCGGGCGCAGATTCCGGGACTCGACCCCAAGGCGTTCGATGTCGCGTTGCGCGCCGGCGATCAGGCCAAGCCGATCGACGATTCGAGCCTCGCGAAGATCATCGAGCCGGTACTGGCGGGCGGGACGCTGGCGGTGGACAGCGTCCAGTTTCCGATCAGTCTCGCCGACGGGCGGCTGCGCGTTGCGGCGACGACACTGACGGCCAAGGGAGCCCGCGCGGTGATCTCCGGCGGCTACGACATTCCGGCCGGTCAGGCCGATCTCCGCGCCACGCTCGCGATGACTGGTGCCGCACCCGGCCTGCCGCCCGAAATCCGGATTTTTGCGGCCGGGCCGCCGGAGCGGCTGACGCGCAATGTCGATCTGTCGGCGCTGTCGTCCTGGCTTGCGGTGCAACGGATCGATCGCGAGACCAAGAAGCTGCAAAGTCTGGAGCAGGACTTGAAGCCGCCGGTGATTCCCGCCTCGCGTCCGGTGGACACGTCGCCCGGTCCGCCGCCCTCCGACAAGCCGACCAGCGCGGTCCCGCCGGGCACGCGCGCAGGTGAGTCGGGACTATCAGCGGCAAAGCCGGGTGGTGTGTCGCAGCCGTCGGCGACAGCAAGTCCGGGGAAGGGGAATTCCGCAACCACAGCGACGCGATCGGGGACAGGGCAAACCGGAGACGCGCCAAATGCGCCGGGAACCTCTGCGCCAGTGACCTCCGCGCCGGGGGGGCTCTGCGCCCGTGCTATCCGCGCCCGCGCCTGTGACACCGCCGGTCCGATCGCCGCCTGGCGGATCGCCGCAGGTCGTGGCGCCAGCTGTGGTGCCGCTGCCGGACGCCGATCCGCGCCGCGCAACGCCGTCGCAGCCGCGCACGACGACGCTCAAGCCGCCGCCGACTCAGCCGCCACCCTCAGCGTCTTTGACGGGCATCAACATTCCGCGCGAAAAGCTCTCGCCGCTGCCGCCCGCCGTGGAAATCAAGCCTGTACCAGGCGACGCGCGACCGTCCCGGCCGCGCCCGCCATTGGTACTAACGCCCCCGAACAACTCGCGGGCGGCCGACTAATGAGCGCACCAATCAGACCAAGCTGATCAGTGCGCCACCAGGCTGCTATCGACTTTGGCTTCCACCGCGGGCTGCTGCTGCTGCAACGCGCGGCTGCGGAAGTAATCCAGCACGAACAGGCGGATCGCCGACGACAGGTTGCCCTGTTGGCGATTGCCATCGATTTCACCGACGAGCTCGGACAAAGTCATGTCCCGCACGCCGGAGATTTCCTTCATGCCGTTCCAAAACGCCTCTTCGAGGCTGACACTGGTCTTGTGGCCCGCGACCACGATCGACCGTTTGACGACCGGCGATTTCATGACGCGTCCTCGCCACCGATTATGTGTTGATCGAGCAGTTCATTGGCGCGGCTGACCCGATGATCGTCGATTGCGCGCTGCGATTTGGTTCTGCCAAACTGCGCACGATTGACGTCGGCGTGCTTCGCGGCTGCTTCCCGCTCTGCCCGTTTCTTGAAACGTTTCAAATTGACCAAATCCGCCATAACGCGCACCCATTATCGACTAATCGGCAACGGGCGTCGCTTAGGGGCCGAGCACGAATGCACGAAGCCATAGGCGGCTCGATCACCATCAAGAATACAGTCCTTGCCGCTGCAGGTCGCGGCTACACATCTACCCCACCGAGGCGGAAGAAATTTGCTGAGCCGCAACACTGCGTAGTGAGTTGATCAATCAGGAAGCTCTAGGGATATGATTTACATCAATTTCCCGCGGGCCATTTTTTGTGCAGTCCGCACGGCTGCTTGGTTCAGCCAGGATGCGTCATATTGTCCGGGCGCACCAGCCGGTCGAATTCGGCGTCTGTGACCAGCTTGAGCCGCAAGGCTTCTTCTTTCAGGGTCGTTCCACGCTGATGGGCTGATTTGACGATCTTCGCGGCGTTATCGTAGCCGATCTTCGGCGCCAGCGCGGTGACCAGCATCAGCGAGCGCTGCATCAATTCACCAATTCGCCCTTCGTCTGCGCGGATGCCGTCGACGCAATGGGTGGTGAAGGATCGCGCGGCGTCGGCGAGCAGGCCGATCGATTGCAGCATCGCGTGGGCCATCACCGGCTTGTACACGTTCAGCTCGAAATGGCCCTGGCTGCCCGCCACGGTGACCGTGGTCTGATTGCCGAACACCTGGCAGCACACCATGGTCAGCGCTTCGCACTGCGTCGGGTTGACCTTGCCGGGCATGATCGACGAGCCCGGCTCGTTCTCCGGCAGGATCAGTTCGCCCAGGCCAGAGCGTGGCCCGGAGCCGAGCAGCCGGATGTCGTTAGCGATCTTGAACAACGCGGTTGCCGCCGCATTGATCGCGCCGTGGACCGAAACATAGGCGTCGTTGCTGGCCAGCGCCTCGAACTTGTTCGGCGCGGTGACGAACGGCAGCTTGGTGATCACCGCCGCTCGCTTCGCGAATGCCTTGGCGAATTTAGGGTGGGTGTTGAGGCCGGTTCCAACGGCGGTGCCGCCCTGTGCCAGCGGATATAGCTCCTTCACCGCCAGCTTCAGCCGCGCCAGGCTGCTCGCCACTTGTGCGGCGTAGCCGGAGAATTCCTGTCCGAGCGTCAGTGGCGTCGCATCCTGGGTGTGGGTGCGGCCGATCTTGACGATCTTGGCGAATGCCTTCTCTTTCTTTCGCAATGCGTCATGCAGCGTCGTCAGCCCGGGAATCAGATCGGCTGTGATCGCCTGGGCGGCGGCGATATGCATCGCGGTCGGGAACGAGTCGTTCGACGACTGGCTCATGTTGACGTGATCGTTGGGATGCACGGGCTTCTTGGCGCCGCGCTCGCCGCCGAGCAACTCGTTGGCGCGGTTGGCGATCACCTCGTTGAGGTTCATGTTGGTCTGGGTGCCGGAGCCGGTCTGCCACACCACCAGCGGGAAGTGATCGTCGAGGCTGCCGTCGATCACTTCGCGTGCGGCGCGGGCGATCGCGCCGGCGCGGCGCTGATCGAGCAGGCCGAGGTCACGATTGGTCTCGGCAGCCGCCAGCTTGACGATGCCGAGCGCGTGCACGAGGCCGATCGGCATCCGCTCCGCGCCGATCCGGAAGTTCTGTCGCGATCGTTCGGTCTGCGCGCCCCAATAGCGGTCGGTGGCGACCTCGATCGGCCCGAAACTGTCGGTCTCGCTGCGGGTCGCGCCGGACTTCGCAGCGCTGGGTTTGCGGGCCATGGCGGTCGTCCTGTCGGTCAGCAGTCGGGAATCCGGATAGCTCCCGCAAGCTCTGCCGCTCGCGGAAGCATCGCGCCGGTCGCGCGGGGGCTAGAGCTCCGGTTCTGATAGAATCAGAACGGGAGCTCTAGCTTTTTGTTCTGACGCGTTTTCTTCACGCGAACCGGTTTCCACTTCGCTCGAAAACGCTCTATTTCTTGCGGAACCGGTCGAGCCGCACCACCTCGGCGCCCTCGGACTTCACCGGCTCCTCGTCGCCAGAGTCGGTCGGAGCAGACTCGGTCGCCGCCAGCATGGCAGGGGTCGCCGCCGGCGCTGCGATCTCCGGAGCGCTGGCGTCGGCGGTTTCAGCCGCGCCTTCATTGGTCTCGAACTGCAGGCCGAACTGCACGGACGGATCGAAGAAGCTCTTGATCGCCGAGAACGGCACCACCAGCCGCTCCGGGATGCCGCCGAACGATAGTCCGACCTCAAAGCGATCCTCGGTCACCACCAGATCCCAGAACTGGTGCTGCAAGATCACCGTCATTTCCTCGGGGTACTGCGCGAGCAGTCGCGTCGACAGCCTCACGCCGTCGGCCTTGGACAGGAAGGTGATGAAGAAGTGATGCTCGCCCGGCAGACCGTGCTGAGCGACGTCGGTCAGGACTTGCCGCAGCACGCCACGCAATGCTTCCCGCGCGAGGACGTCGTATCGGATGTGATCGGTGGCCATGAATTGTCCTGTGTCCGCCTTGTCCTGTGTCCGCCTTGTCCGGTCGCTCGGATGCTTCAACGCTGATTGGCTCCGGTGTCAGGCCGACTCGCGTCCCGGCTGCGGATCGTAACCCGGCGGCGGGCCGGGGTCAGCAGGCATCACGGCTGAATATTGTGCGGCCCTGCGTCGGTGTAAGGGGCGTCGAGGGACGCTGATGCAAGATAAAGTGGAGGCTTCTGTTGCCAGGTGCCTCCGAACCCCGCCTAACGGAGCTTAACCCGTTAGGACTTTAGACTTGGTCTTTCAAACCGCGTTACGCAGCCTGAGCAACCGGAGCATAGTTGTCGTTGGCAACTATTGCATTAGCCCGATAACGGCGGAACAATACCGAGAAAAAGCAAGCCCTTTACGCCCTCGTCGATCCTATTTCGCCCCCGCCGAAACCCGCGGAATCACGGGCTTTGGTGGAGGCGCCGGGTACTGCCCCCGGGTCCGAATGGTTTATTACGACGGCCATTTATTTCCATAGTCGGGTTGCCCCGACGCTTCCAATATAGGGGGCAATGGCTTGGGGCGAAAGGGCATTCCCCGTCAAAACGTCGCCCATGCGACAGCAAGGCCGAATGCGAGAGGCGGCCGGTGGAAAACTGTCAATCGGATCGGTCTGTTTGAGTGGCCTGATCCGGGCGACAGCCTCCGATGGCGCGTCTGTCGCCACGCCGGGCGCGGCGCCTGTCGCCGCATCGTAGCGGTGGTCCACCGGCGTCACCCGGATGAGTTCGTCATGGTCACTGCCGGCCGGCGGCGTTCGGGGTTTCGCTGGCGTTATCAAACGAAAATAGATACTCAGGATAGTAACGCCGCCGACAAACAAACGGGCGACAAAGCCCGGAAACGGGGAGGGAACGATGAGTGACGCGCCGAGCCGTTTCTCGGAGAAATCTGTGTTTCCGAAATGGATTCGCGGTCCGCAGGATTTCATCGGCGGTCTCGCGCTGGTGGCGGTAGCAGCGTTCGCGCTGTGGGCCGCGAGCGATCTTCAAGGCATGCAAGGCTTCTCGTTCGGCGCCGGCACCGCGCCGCGGATGTTCGCCGTGCTGCTGCTCGTCCTCGGTGTCGTGTTGACGGTCAGCGCTCTCCTTGTCGATGGCGAGCCGATGGCGAAGTTTCAGGGGCGCGGACCGTTTTTCGTCGGCATCGCAATTCTGTCGTTCGCCGTCTCGATCCGGCCGCTGGGCCTCATCATTTCTGCTTTCGCGAGCTTCATGATCGCCGCGCTGGGCACGCCCGAGACGCGCTGGAAGGAGACGATCATCGTCGGCGTCGCGCTGACGATCGGTTGCAGCGTGTTGTTCCCCTTTGCATTGGGCCTGCCGATCCCGCTGTACCCGTCGTTTCTGAACCGGTGAGCGCGCGCAATGCTTGATCTGTTCTCCAATCTCGCGCTCGGCTTCCAGGTCGCCGCCTCGCCGATGAATCTGGGACTGTGCCTGGTCGGCGCGCTGGTCGGCACGCTGGTCGGGGTGCTGCCGGGGATCGGCACCATCGCCACTGTGGCGATGCTATTGCCGATCACCTTCGGTCTGCCGCCGATCGGCGCGCTGATCATGCTCGCTGGTATCTACTACGGCGCGCAGTATGGCGGCTCGACGACCTCCATCCTCGTCAATATTCCGGGCGAGGCGACGTCGGTGGTGACGACGCTCGACGGTTTTCAGATGGCGAAGCAGGGACGCGCGGGGCCGGCGTTGGCGATCGCGGCGATCGGCTCGTTTGTAGCCGGTTGTTTCGCGACCGTGCTGATCGCGATCCTCGGCGCGCCGCTGACCAAGGTCGCGCTGGCGTTCGGTCCTGCCGAGTATTTCTCGCTGATGGTGCTCGGCCTGATCTTCGCGGTCGTGCTGGCGAAAGGCTCGGTGCTGAAGGCGATCATCATGATCGTGTTCGGCTTGCTGCTGTCGATGGTCGGTTCCGACCTTGAAACCGGCGCATCGCGGATGACCTTCGGCATTCCCGAACTCGCCGATGGGCTCGGCTTCGCGACGGTGGCGATGGGCGTGTTCGGCTTCGCCGAGATCATTCGCAACCTCGATGCAGGTTCGGAGTCCGACCGCCAACTGGTGCAGCAGAAGATCACCGGTCTGATGCCGACCAAAAAGGATCTGGTCGACTCGGCGCCCGCCATCGCGCGCGGGACGATGCTCGGCTCGATCCTCGGCATCCTGCCGGGCGGTGGCGCGGTGATCGCCTCCTTCGCGGCCTATACGCTGGAGAAGAAGATCTCGCGGACGCCGGAACGCTTCGGCCGCGGCGCGATCGAAGGCGTCGCGGCGCCGGAAAGCGCCAACAATGCTGCTGCGCAGACCTCGTTCATCCCGTTGCTCACGCTCGGCATTCCGCCGAATGCGGTGATGGCGCTGATGGTCGGCGCGATGACCATCCACGGCATCGTCCCGGGCCCGCAGGTGATGCAGAAACAGCCCGAACTCGTGTGGGGCATGATCGCCTCGATGTGGATCGGAAATTTGATGCTGCTGATCATCAATCTACCGATGGTCGGGATCTGGGTCCGGTTGTTGCGCGTGCCTTATCGGCTGATGTTTCCGGCAATTGTGGTGTTTTGCGCGATCGGGATCTACTCGGTGAACAACGCCCCCACCGACGTTGTCCTCGCCGGCATCTTCGGGTTGATCGGCTATTGGCTGGTCAAACACGATTTCGAACCGGCGCCGCTGCTGCTCGGCATGGTGCTGGGTCCGTTGATGGAAGAGAATCTCCGCCGCGCACTGCTGATTTCGCGCGGCGACGCTTCGGTGTTTGTTACCCGGCCGCTGTCGGCGACGCTGCTCGCCATCGCGGCGGGGCTATTGATACTCGCGGTGCTTCCGTCCCTTCGGCGAAAGCGCGAGGAGGTTTTCGTCGAATCCGATTGATGAGGTTGGCAAGGCTGCGGCGATACGCCGCTCTGACGGGACGGTTAGTTGTTGAGCCGTATCCGCGTTTCGATAGGTTTCGCAGAGTCCAGGAGACTTCACATGAAATGGTTTGCTCGATTGCTGAGGCTCGGCGGCTTCGCGTGTGCGGCCGGCGCCCTTCTCTCTACGCCCACGCTCGCAGCGGACTATCCGGTACGCACGATCACCATGATCGTGCCTTTCGCGGCCGGCGGCCCGACCGATGTGATTGCGCGGATTGTCACCCAGCACATGTCGGCCACGCTCGGCCAGGCGATCGTGATCGAGAACGTTGTCGGCGCCGGCGGCACCACCGCGACGACCCGTGCGGCGCGCGCCACCCCGGACGGCTACACGCTTATCACCGGGCACATGGGCACGCACGCCGCCGCGGTTCCGCTGTATCCGAAGCTTGCCTATCATCCGGAGAAGGATTTTGAGCCGGTATCGCTACTCGCCGGAACGCCGATTCTGATCCTGGCGCGGAGCGATTTCCCGCCGAAGGACCTCAGTGAGTTCATCAGCTATGTGAAGGCCAACAGCGAAAAGCTGAACCAGGCTCATGCGGGCGTCGGGTCGGTATCTCACGTGTCCTGTCAGTTGCTGAATTCCGTGCTCGCCATCAAGCCGACCGGCGTGCCGTTCAACGGCACGGGCCCGGCGATGAACGCACTGGTCGGCAAGCAGGTCGATTTCATGTGCGACCAGATCGTCAACGCTGTGCCCCAGATCAAGGGCGGCACGATCAAGGGGTATGCGATCGCCACGCCTGCGCGCAATCCTTCCCTTCCGGAGGTTCTCACAACGACCGAAGGCGGCCTCCCGGCTTTCAAAGCTCAGGCCTGGAACGCTATTTTCGCGCCAAAGGGAACGCCGGCGCCGATCGTTGCGACGCTCAACGCTGCGGTGACGAAGGCGCTCGACGACGAGAGCGTCCGCAAGCGGCTGCTCGATCTCGGTAGCGTGATCCCGGAACCCGCGGAGCGGACGCCGGAGGCCTTGGGAAAGCTGGTGGAGTCCGAAATAGCCAAATGGACCCCGGTTTTGCGGGATGCCGCCGCGAATTGAGCCGATTGGCAAGCCCGGCCTCGTGCTAGGCTGAGGATGCAACAGAGTTATTTTCCGCGCGCCGGTTTTGTCCGGAGGCGCCACGGTATTGGTAACCCGGCCGGCTGTGGACCGATGCCCCTCACAGCGGCAGGACTCTTGGTGTTGATGGACTTGTGGTGTCGACGGGCTTTTGCGGTTGCGGGCTTCGGGGCTTGCCGCTGTTGTCGCTCGCGCGCAAGCGCGACGAAGCCTTCATCGAGCGCGCGAGCTGAGATATACGCTTGGCGCATACGCACCGGGCGTTCCGAATTTTGTGGTATCGTCTGTCGGGGTTGATTTGCGCCCGATGAGTTCGGTATCACCGTCGAATTCTGCGGGAGCCGCAAAATGCATTTGTTTGCGCGTGGGGTCGCGTTCAGGCGCGTTGCCGCTATTGGCGGACTTGTTGTCGCGCTTGCTGCGACCCTCCTATTCGGACCTGCAATTAGTCAGGAGCAGGCCAGCTATCCGTCGCGCCAGATCAAGCTGATCGTGCCGTTCGCCAAGGGCGGACCGACCGACGTGGTGGCGCGGATCGTCTCCGCCGAGATGGCGAAGACACTGGGTCAGCCGATTTCAATCGATAACATCGTCGGCGCCGGGGGCACCGCCGCCACGCTGCGGGTGGCCCAGGCGGCGCCCGACGGCTATACGCTGATCGTCGGCCACATGGGCACCCATGCCGCGGCTGCCGCGCTCTATCCAAAACTCGGCTACCACCCGGATACAGATTTCGCGCCGGTGGCGCTGGTGACACGGATGCCGGTATTGCTGCTGGCCCGGCGGGAGTTTCCCGCGGCAAATTTCGGTGAGTTTGTCGCCTATGTGCGACGTCATCCTGATAACGTCAATTTGGCCCATGCCGGCGTCGGTTCGGTGTCCTACGCATCGTGCATGCTGCTCAACTATCTGATCGGCATCAATCCCACAGGCGTTCCGTTCAACGGAACGGGACCGGCGATGGATGCGCTGGTCGCCGGACAGGTCGATTTCATGTGCGATCAGATCGTCAATGCGGTTCTGCCGCTGCGCACCGAGGTGATCAAGGCCTATGCGATCGCCAGTCCAGAACGTGACGCGGTGGTGCCCGCGGTGCCGACCTCCGCTGAAGCCGGCTTGCCAGGCTTTCAGGTCGAGGCCTGGAACGCGATCTTCGCGCCGAAGGGGACACCGCAGGAGATCGTTGCCAATCTCAATGCAGCGGTGGTGCGGGCGCTGGACCAACCCGAGGTCCGCGCCCCCCTGACCGCCCTCGGCGGCATTGTTCCGACGCGGGGTCAGCGCACGCCGGAAGCTTTGGCGGCGCTCGTGCGCAGCGACTTGCAGAAATGGGGAGAGGTGCTGAAGCGGCAGGTGCCCTGACAAAGCGGTTGACGGAGGCCGGGGGACTGCGATCAAGCCTTGTTGTTTCGACCGGCAGGGGTATTTTCGGCACCGAATCCGACGATCCGCAGCCTTTTGCCGCGGCCACCACCGAGGCGGCTGCGCCGCCGACCCCATCGCGAGCAACGCCGACCGATGATCCAGTACCACGACTTGCTTGAGCGAATCCTGAGCGACGGCACCGAAAAACACGACCGCACCGGGACCGGTACGCTGTCGGTGTTCGGCCATCAGATGCGGTTCAATCTGGCCGCCGGATTCCCGATGCTGACAACCAAACGGTTGCCGCTCAAGGCGATCGTCCACGAACTGCTGTGGTTTCTGCAGGGCGACACCAACATCAAATATCTGCGCGACAACGGCGTGACGATCTGGGACGAGTGGGCCGACGCCAATGGCGATCTCGGCCCGGTCTATGGCGCGCAATGGCGCTCCTGGCCGGCCGCGGACGGTCGCAGCATCGACCAGATCGCCAATATCGTCGAGATGATCAAGCGCAACCCGGACTCGCGGCGGCTGATTGTGACGGCGTGGAATCCGGCCGATGTCGATCGGATGGCGCTGCCGCCGTGCCATTGCCTGTTCCAGTTTTACGTCGCTGGCGGCAAGCTGTCTTGCCAGTTGTATCAACGTTCCGCCGACGTGTTTCTCGGCGTGCCGTTCAACATCGCCTCCTATGCGCTGCTGACGATGATGATAGCGCAAGTCACCGGTCTGAAGCCGGGCGAATTCATCCACACCCTCGGCGACGCGCATCTGTATTCCAATCATCTGGAGCAGGCTCGCCTGCAACTGACCCGCGCGCCACGCGCGCTGCCGGAGATGGTGATCGATCCCGCCGTGAAGGACGTGTTCGGCTTCCGTTACGAGGACTTCACCCTGCAGGGCTACGATCCGCATCCGCACATCAAGGCCGAGGTCGCGGTGTGATTGTCCCCGGAGCGGATGCGCGCGTGTCGATCGTTATCATCGTCGCGGTCGCCGAGAATGGCGTGATCGGGGAGGGCAACGCCATTCCGTGGCGATTGAAATCCGACCAGCGGCGCTTCAAGCAACTGACGTTGAACAAGCCGGTGATCATGGGCCGCAAGACGTATCAGTCGATCGGACGGCCGCTGCCGGGACGCACCAACATCGTGGTGACCCGCGATACGCATTTTCAGGCAGCGGGCGTGGTGGTTGCGCCGTCGTTCGAGGCCGCGGAACGGGTTGCGGCCGGGGATGCGATGCGGCGTTCTGCCACCGAAGTCGTTGTGGTCGGCGGCTCAGAAATCTATGCGCACTGGTTGCCGCGCGCGACTTGTATCGAATTGACCGAGGTGCACGCGAGCCCTCAGGGCGATACCACTTTTCCGGCGATCGACCCGGACCAGTGGGAGGAGGTGGCGCGAACGCGCCATGGCGCTGGTCCCGAGGACAGCGTCGAGTTTTCCTATGTGACCTATCGACGCTGCACTGCACGTTAACCTTTCGCGCACCGCGACCCGCATTGACAAACCTGCGGCAAGACATAGCTCGCGACGGGTGACAACGCGCGTTGTGCCTGCCCGGTCCGTCCCCTATAAAGCCGTGCACATATTGTGGTCCGCACGTTCGCCGGACCGCTGAGGAGACTATTGATGCCGTGGAAGAATCAAGGCGGAGGACCGTGGGGGTCTGGCCCGAAGGGTCCCTGGGGCTCCGGGCCGCAAACAACAGGACCGCGACCGCCTGATATCGAGGATTTGCTTCGTCGCGGCCAGGACCGTCTGCAGCAACTGCTTCCCGGCGGGTATTTCAGCAGCCTGGGTATCGCCATCGCGGTGCTCGGCGCGCTGACGATCTGGGGCCTGTCGGGCTTCTTCCGGGTGCAGTCCGAAGAACTCGGCGTCGTCCTGAGGTTCGGCAAGCACGTCCGCACCGTGCAACCCGGCTTGAACTATCATCTGCCGTACCCGATCGAGACCGTGCTGCTGCCGAAGGCGCTGCGTGTGTCGACGATCAGCATCGGCATGACGCTGATCAGCGATCCGGCCCGCCGCGGAACCACGATGCGCGACGTGCCCGAGGAAAGCCTGATGCTGACTGGCGACGAGAACATCGTCGATGTCGATTTCACCGTGCTGTGGCGGATCAAGCCGGACGGCGTCGGCAACTTCCTGTTCAATATTCAGAACCCCGAGGGCACCGTGAAGGCGGTGGCCGAGAGCGCGATGCGCGAAGTGATCGGCCGCTCCAACATCCAGCCGATCCTCACCGGCGCCCGCACCTTGATCGAAAACGGGGTGCAGGAACTGATGCAGAAGACGCTCGACGGTTACGGCGCCGGCGTTCTGGTGCAGCAGGTGCAGATGCAGAAGGTCGATCCGCCGCAGCAGGTCATCGACGCGTTCCGCGACGTCCAGGCCGCGCGCGCCGATCTCGAGCGGCTGCAGAACGAAGCGCAGACCTACGCCAACCGCGTCATCCCCGACGCCAAGGGCCGCGGTGCGCAGATCATCCAGAGCGCCGAAGGCTACAAAGGGCAGGCGGTCGCCGAGGCCAAGGGCCAGAGCGCGCGCTTCCTCGACGTTTATGAGGAATACAGGAAGGCTCCCGACGTGACGCGTCAGCGGATCTATCTCGAAACCATGGAGCGTGTGCTCGGCCCCGCCGAGAAGCTCGTCTACGATTCCGGCGCAGGAGCCGGCGCAGGCCAGGGAATCGTGCCCTATCTGCCGCTGAGTGAACTGAGCCCACGTCGACAACAAGCGCCGGCGGCCCAGACGCAGCCGCAGAACCAGCAGACTCAGGGCGGAGGCACGCGATGAAAGCGGGAATCGCAGGCATCGTTGCGCTGATCTTGCTGCTGGTCGCGGTCATCGTCGGCTGGTCGTCGATCTTCACCGTCAGCCAGACCGAGCAGGTGCTGCTCGTTCGACTCGGCAAGCCGGTGGACGTCGTCGATGAACCGGGCCTCAACTTCAAGGCGCCGTTCATCGACACAGTGATCAGCATCGACAAACGGATTCTCGATCTCGAAAATCCGTCTCAGGAAGTGATCGCCTCGGACCAGAAGCGGCTCGTGGTCGACGCTTTCGCGCGCTATCGGATCAAGAACGCGCTCCGGTTCTATCAGAGCATCGGATCGATCCCGGCCGCCAACATCCAGCTGACGACGCTGCTCAACGCATCGCTGCGTCGTGTGCTCGGCGAGGTGACGTTCATTCAGGTCGTCCGTGACGAGCGCGAAGGGCTGATGCAGCGGATCCGCACCCAGCTCGACCGCGAGGCCGATGGTTACGGCATCTCGGTGGTCGACGTCCGTATCCGCCGCGCCGATCTGCCGGAGCAGAACAGCCAGGCGGTGTATCAGCGGATGCAGACCGAGCGTCAGCGTGAGGCTGCCGAGTTCCGCGCACAGGGCGGCCAGAAGGCGCAGGAGATTCGCTCCAAGGCGGATCGAGAAGCGACCGTGATCATCGCCGAGGCGAACTCGCAGGCCGAAGAAATCCGCGGTTCCGGCGACGCCGAGCGTAACCGTCTGTTCGCGACGGCCTACAGCAAGGATCCGGACTTCTTCGCGTTCTACCGGTCGATGACGGCCTATGACCAGGCGTTGAAATCCTCCGACACCCGCTTCCTGCTGAGACCGGATTCCGAGTTCTTCCGCTTCTTCGCCAATCCGAGCGGCAAGACCGCAGCGCGGCCGACGACTACGGCTGCGCCTGCGCCTGCGGCTCCCGAGCCGGCTGCTGCGCCGCGATAACGGCGCCGTTGCGAATGTATATCTGGCGGGAATGCATTTTGCGTTCCCTGGTTCGCTCGACTAGAACAGACGCGACATCAGAAGCGCGGGCCGCAAGGTCCGCGCTTCTTCAACAATCGCTGCCGGGGGGAAACCCTCGACCGGGAGGATAGAGTCGCATGAGGTCTTTCGCGTTCGCCGACCTCCTGATCGGGGTGGGTGTGTTGTTCGTGCTGGAAGGCCTGATCTTCGCCGCGAGCCCGAGCTGGATGCGGCGTGCGATGAAAAGCGCGATGGCGACCCCTGATAATGTGCTTCGTGTGGTCGGTATCGCCTCGGCCGTTTTGGGCCTGATTCTGATCTGGGCCGTGCGCCGCTAGGTCGACAGCCCGCGCCAGGGCCAAATTGTTTTCAACGGTATCGTGAGCCAAAACGTCCGGTTTTCGCCGCAATCGGCGCTGCGGATGGAGTAGTTTCGACCGATTCCGACGCTTGCGCAGGTCCCCGGATCGGGCGCAGTGTTCTCGACTGGCTGCGCCTGCCGGCGCCCTCGCTCGTTTCAGGAGACGTCACGATCATGCCCGCTGCGATCCCTGCCTTCAGCTTCCGGAACAGGCCCCTGCTGACGGCGATCTGCCTCGGGGCAGCCGTTGCCTTGAGCGCGCCGGCGCCGTCCCACGCCCGCGGTCCCGAGGGCATCGCGGACGTCGCCGAAAAGGTGATTGACGCCGTGGTCAACATCTCGACCACCCAGACCGTTGAAGCCAAGAATTCACCCGGCGAAGGGAAGGGCGCCACACCGAATCTGCCGCCGGGTTCGCCGTTCGAGGAGTTCTTCGACGACTTCTTCAAGAACCGCCGTGGCGGCGAGAAGGGCGGCGGGCCGCGCAAGACCAATTCACTCGGCTCCGGCTTCATCGTCGACACCGCCGGCGTCGCCGTGACCAACAATCACGTCATTGCCGACGCCGATGAGATCAATCTCATCATGAACGACGGCACTAAGATCAAAGCCGAACTGGTCGGCGTCGACAAGAAGACCGACCTCGCGGTGCTGAAGTTCAAGCCGCCGGCGAACAAGCCGCTCACCGCCGTGAAGTTCGGCGACTCCGACAAGCTGCGGCTCGGCGAGTGGGTGGTGGCGATCGGCAACCCGTTCTCGCTCGGCGGCACAGTGACTGCCGGCATCGTCTCGGCGCGCAACCGCGACATCAATTCCGGGCCTTATGACAGCTACATCCAGACCGATGCTGCGATCAATCGCGGCAATTCCGGCGGCCCGCTGTTCAACCTCAACGGCGAAGTCATCGGCGTCAACACGCTGATCATCTCGCCGTCCGGCGGCTCGATCGGCATCGGTTTCGCGGTGCCGTCGAAGACTGTGGTCGGCGTGGTCGATCAACTTCGGCAGTTCGGCGAGCTGCGCCGCGGTTGGCTCGGCGTGCGAATCCAGCAGGTCACCGACGAAATCGCCGAGAGCCTGAATATCAAGCCGGCGCGCGGCGCGTTGGTCGCGGGCATCGACGACAAGGGGCCGGCGAAACCCGCCGGCATCGAACCCGGCGACGTGGTCGTCAAATTCGACGGCAAGGACGTCAAGGAGCCGAAGGATCTGTCGCGCGTGGTCGCCGACACAGCGGTCGGCAAGACCGTCGACGTGGTGATCATCCGCAAGGGCAAGGAAGAGACCAAGCAGGTCACGCTCGGCCGTCTCGACGACGGCGCCAAGCCGCAGCCTGCCTCGGCGAAGTCACAGCCTGAACCGGAAAAGCCGGTGACGCAGAAGGCGCTGGGGCTCGATCTCGCGGCGCTGTCGAAGGATCTGCGCGGCCGTTACAAGATCAAGGAAACCGTCAAGGGCGTGGTGGTGGTCGGCGTCGACAACGGCTCCGACGCTGCCGAGAAGCGGCTGTCGGCCGGCGACGTGATCGTCGAGGTCGCGCAGGAAGCGGTGACCAGCGCGGCCGACATCAAGAAGCGCGTCGACCAGCTCAAGAAGGACGGCAAGAAGTCGGTCCTGCTGCTGGTCGCCAACGGCGAGGGCGAATTGCGCTTCGTGGCGCTCAGCCTGCAATAGTCCATGGGCAGGATCAGCCGCTCCGCGCTCGCCGTCGATTTCGTCGGCGGTGCGGTCGGCTACAAGCTACGCTCCGGCGCAGCCCGCAGTCACGCTCTCCTCAAGGCGACCGGCGTTTCTGCGAATTGTCCGCTGCATGTGATCGATGCCACCGCGGGGCTCGGTCGCGATTCCTTCCTGCTCGCCTCGATGGGCGCGACGGTGACGCTGATCGAGCGCTCGCCGCAGGTCCACGCGCTGCTCGCGCAAGGGCTCGAGGCCGCGCGGGCGGAGAGCGACGAGATCGCCGCCATCGTCGCGCGAATGACGCTGATCCACGGCGATGCGCGCGCGTTGCTGCCGACCTTGCAGGCCGATGTAGTGACGGTCGATCCGATGCATCCGGCACGGACCAAGACGGCGCTGGTGAAGCAGGAGATGCGTCTGCTGCGCGAGATGGTCGGCGCCGATCCGGACGTCGCCGACTTGATGCAGGCGGCGCTGGTCGCGCGCTGCGGCCGCGTCGTGCTGAAATGGCCGCTGCGCGCCGAGCCGCTCGCAGGCATCCGCAAGCCGTCCTACCAGATCGCCGGCAAGACGGTGCGCTACGACGTGTTCGTGAATCCGCGCGCTCCGGCTGAAGAGGCTTTGCCGCGCGCGGGCGATCTAGAGTTTTTCCGGTTCTGATAGAATCAGAACCGGAGCTCTAACTTTTTGTTCTGACGCGTTTTCTTGACGTGAACCGGTACCCGCTTCGCTCGAAAACGCTATAGCGCTCAATCCTTGAGCGGTTTTTCCAGATAGATCTGCGTCGGCACGAAACCGACGCGCGCCAGCACGCCCTTCATCGGCTCGTTGGTGGCGCGGGTGCGGAACACCACGTGGCCGAGATCCTGCGCCCTGCACCAATCGAACACCGAGTTCATCAGCAGGTTCGACAGCCCCGAGCCGCGCTGCGACGGGTCGATGTAGATGCTGTGATAATCGCCATAGGGCTGCTTGGTGATGAAGTTGCGGCGGATGCTGACATAGGACCAGCCGACGATCTCGCCGTCGCGCTCGGCGACGAAGGTGGCGGCTTCCTTGTCGCCGAACAGCTTCTCCAGCTTCTTCACATAGAAGGCGACGTCGGTGATCGGATCGTCCGGAAACGAGATCTTGGCGATCTCGGCTTCCATCCAGCCGATCTTCTCGAGGTCCGCGCGCTCCAGCGGGCGCAGCGTGTGCAGGGGCTTGTCGTTCATCGTTCAACTCCAGAATTCTGCCGCCGCGTTCGCACGAACTGCGACGGCCGGCAAGTCCGTCTTTCCGATGGCTCGTCGTCAGGTCCCGCCGGTCTTGCGGCGGAAGCTGTGCCCGCCGCAATTCGCGCAGCCCTGTTCCTTGAGTGCCTCAATGGTCTCCAGTGTGGAGCCGCGCCCGAGCACGCTCTCGCGGCCGCACTGCGTGCAGAGATAGGCACGGATGCGCGGATTGACCTCGGCAGTGTACAGCGGCCCCTGCCACGCCGGCAGCGCGGCCGCGGCGGGGCCCGCCGCGGCGAGTTCGATCAGTTGCCCGACATTGCCGAGCACAGTGGCGCCCGCATAGGCGTTGAAGCCGGGACGGATCGTCTGCACCGCGAGGCCGAGGTCGAGAAAAACCCGCTGCAGCGCCAGCATCTGCCGCGGCGGCCATTGCGCGAACGAGAAGTAGCACAGCCCGTCGCCGGCCAGCGCCTCGCGGCCGCGGGTGAGAAACAGCTTCGCGCCTTCGAGCGTGTAGGGCGGGTCGGTCTCGATCGTGTCGAACGCACCCTGCAGCTCGGCGGGCAGCGGCTGGCGCAGATCGTGATGCACCGTGCGCAGCGCGATGCCTTCGCGCGCGGCACTGTCGCGCAGGAATGCGAGCCGTCGCTCGTCGGCGTCGACCACCACGACTCCGCGGGTGAGATCGCCTTTGCCGAGCGCCTGACCGACGAGGCCGATCGACAGCGACACTGAATCGTCGTCGCCGAGCAGCAGCACCCGGCGGCCTTCCAGCGCGCCGGCCTGCAGCATCAAGAGCGCGCGCAACAGCGAGGTCTCAGGGGTGCACGGCGCCTGATCGAGCGTGACGTCGACCGATGGGGCCTGCGCGATGATCGCGGCCAGTCGCACCACCTGGACGTGAAAATTCTCGGGAATCACCACGCCATGACCGGTGCAGGCCGGGCAGGTGACGTCGATCGCGGTGCCGAGCCCGAGTTCGCGCTCGACGAAATCGCGGCCCTCGGGGCTCAGCGCCAGACCCTGCTTGCGCTCGAGCAGCCCGGCCTTTTCCAGCTCACGGCGCACCGCGGTCGCGATCGGCATCGGCAGTCGCGCCTCGCGTGCGGCGTCCTGCAGCCGCAGCGAGCCCGCGCGATACACCGCGCGCAGGATCGCCTCGACGCCTGCCGGGCCCTCGCGCAGCCGCGTCGCCTCGGCGATCGTGCGAAGGATCGTGGGATCAGCCATCGCGGCGCGCTCCGCAAAAGGACGGGCTTCGCCGCGGTTGGCCCACGCCGCTATCCATGCCAAACAGGCGCCGAAACTGAACCGCCATCGAGGACCAATCGCCGATGTTGATGACCCACGCGCTGGCAGAGATGTATGACTGCCTGCCGCTGATCGAGGATGAAGCCGCCTTGGTAGCGGCGGCGCGCGCCGGGGTCCAGAGCGTCGGCGCCACCATTATCGGCTCCTACGAGGTGCGTTACGTCCCGCATGGGCTGACCATCGCGCTGTTCCTCGCCGAATCGCACATCGTGCTGACGACCTGGCCGGAACATCGGCTGCTGCTGGTCGACGTGCTGTTGTGCAATCCGGAGATGGATTTCAACCGCGTCCTCGCCGAGGTGAAGCGCAGCGTCTGCCCCGATGGCGAGATGACCGTGCATCACGTCCCGCGCAAAATCGCCGCGCGCCCCTGAACGCCTCTCAATCTCGCCAATTCCAACCTGTGGGCTTCCGTCCGGCGTGAGGGAAGAAGAATAGCAGATGCACGCATGGCGCGTCATGATCAGGCGCGCGTCTTCAGGTTGTGCGGATCAGGATTGAGCCGTCGCCCCTGCGGCTCAATGGCGCCGGCGTTGAGACGTCGTTGCGGAGGCCGCCCGGAACCGTGAGGTCGTGGTTTTGACCACGCTGACGATCGACTGACATCGGCGCGATTTGTGTCCGGAACTCGCAAACGAGGGTGATGACGCCTGCGGCCAATCGGTTCCGCGCGTGTCAAAACCCTTGGGCGTTGTCGATTGTGATAGTGTTCGCATCGGCGTTTTGGTATTCGCCCAGCATGGCACAAACGATCGGCATCGATTCATCGACGAGGCGCGCGGGCAGTTTTCGCCGCGGCCTGTTGATGGTCCTTGCGTTCGTTTATCTGTTCGTTGGGATCGCCCACAACGCCAGCTGTTTCGATCAGGTCGTCGCCTCCAGCGTCGCCGTCGAAACGGCTGCCGATCCGTCGCTCGATCCGTCACATGACAGCGGGACGAAATCCCATACCGTCCTCTGCGATCACTGTCCGACGTGCGTTCCGGCCGTATTGCCGGCACTCTTGATCACCGCCGTCCCCTGCGGCGTGCCTGCCGCCGGCGACATGTCGGTGGCATCGCTGGTGCCCGCCGATCATGCCTGGCTCGACACGCCACCACCCAAAAACCTGACCTGAACGTTATCGCCGGGCGCATCGCGCCCTGAGTCCGTCGTTCGTCAGGTTTCAGCATGTTGTCCAGATACGCCACGCGCCTTGCGTGTGCGGCTGCGTTGCTTGTCGGCTGTTTGCTGACAGGTGTCGCGCATTCGCAAACCCTCACCATGGGGGCAGCGCTTCAGCGCGCGCTCGCGACAAGTCCACGGCTGACGGCTGCCGAGCGCAACGTCGGCATCGCGCGGGGGCAGCGCATCCAGTCCGGAGCGTTGATCAACCCGGAGATATCCTACGATCAGGACGACTCCTTCGGCTCCGGAGCCTACCGGGGAACGCGATCGGCGGAGTCGGCGCTGCAGATCAGTCAGATGTTCGAGCTCTGGGGCAAGCGAGACGCACGCATCGCGGCCGGGCAGGCCGGTCTCGATACGGCGGCGATCGAGCGCCAGGCGGTGCGGCTCGAAGTGCTGTCCGAGGCGGCGATCGCGTTCCTCAACGTGCTCGGTCTGCAGCGCAGGATCGAGATCCTCGACGAACAGGTCGACGCCATCGACAAGCTGACGCCGCTGCTGCAGCGACGCGTCGATGCGGGCGCCTCGTCGATCGCGGAAACCGGGCGGGCCGAAGTGGCCTCGGCTCTGGTCAAGGCCGATCGCGAGCGTACCAAAGCATCGCTTGCGACGGCGCGTCGCGAACTCGCGATCCTGATCGGAGACACCGCTCCGAAGTTCAGCGCGGTGTCCGGGCGGCTGGACTCGATCGGTCGCCCACCGTCTTTCCAGGCCGTGGTAACGGCGATCGATGCGAATCCGCAACTGGTTCGATGGCAGGCGATCTACGCGCAACGTAACGCGCAGCTGATACTCGCGCGTCTGAAGCCCTATCCGGACGTGAACCTCTCGGTCGGCTGGCGCCGATACAACGAGACCGGCGACAATGCCGTGCGTCTCGCCGTCTCGGTGCCGATCCCGCTGTTCGATCAGAACCAGGGCAACATCCTGTCGGCGCAGGAGAGCCTTGCCAAAACTGCGGCCGAGCGGAAGGCCAACCGGAATACCCTGATCGTCTTGGCGGGACGCGCCTACGATACGCTGCAGGGGTCGCTGCGCGAACTTGCGATCCTGCGCGAGACCGGCATTCCAAAAGCGCGGGACGCTTCTGCCGCGATCTTCGAAGGGTACGGGCAGGGCCGCTATTCGCTTCTCGAGGTTCTGGACGCGCAGGCCAGCGTCGCCCTGGCCCGCCTGCGTGAACAAGAAGCCCAGCAGAATTTCCACGTCGCCGTCGCCACCATCGAGGGGCTGGTCGGCAACCCATTTGCATTGGCTCGGGGGAGCGCGCGATGAACAAGTCGATCACAATGGTCGTGGCCGCGCTCGGCGTCCTTGCGATCGGCGCCGGTGTCTTTGCCTATGCGCCCGACAAATCTGCAGCGCCTGTTGCCGACACGGCTGGAAAATCCGGCCATGCGGAGAAGGGGCATAGCGGGAAGGGACACGAGGACGAAGGGCACGCCGAAGAGGATGTCGTGGAGATGACCGATGCCAAGGTCGGCGCAGCGGGCATCGTGATCCTGACCGTTGCCGGGGCGACGCTGCACGATACGATCGTGCTCAACGGCATCCTGACGCCCAATCAGGAAACCCTGGTCCAGGTCACTCCGAGATTTCCGGGTGTCGTCCGGGAGATCAGGAAGCGTCTCGGAGACACCGTCGAGAAAGGTGAGCTTCTCGCAAGGATCGAGAGCAACCAGAGCCTCACGACCTATGAGATGCGCGCGCCGATCTCCGGCACGGTGATCGATCGCCAGATCTCGCTCGGCGAGTACGCCTCGGAGCAGAAGCCCGCCTTTATCGTGGCCGACATCTCGACCGTCTGGGTGGATCTGTCGGTGTACAAGCGCGATCTGCCCCGCGTGCGTCTCGGCGACACCGTCATCATCGACGTTGGTGACGGCGGCAAGCCGATCGAAGCCCAGCTCTCCTACATGTCTCCGGTCGGCAGCAGTGACACGCAGAGCGCGCTGGTACGTGCGGTGGTTGCGAACGACGCCGGGCGGCTGCGTGCCGGCCTGTTCGTATCGGCGCGGTTGATCCTCTCCGCCAAGCAGGTGCCGATCGCGGTCAAGGCCTCGGCGATCCAGTCGCTGGAGAACCGCAACGTCGTCTTCGTGCGGAACGGAGCGAAATTCGAGGCTCGAGAGATCGAAATCGGCGGGCGGGATTCGGAGAATGTGGAGGTCCTGTTCGGACTGATGGCCGGCGACAAATACGCCGCAACGAACAGCTTCGTCGTCAAGGCGGAGATGGCGAAGGGAGCGGCGTCCCATGATCACTGATCGCAGTCCAATGCGTGACGTCGAGCGGCCCCAAATTTTTTCGGCGGAATTCTCTGAACTTCGAAGCGGTGACGCGCGATGATCAACGCCATTCTGGAGTTCTCCATTCGCCAACGCTGGTTCGTGATGATCGGCGTGCTGGCCGTCGCTGCGTTCGGCGCCTGGAATTTCACGCGGCTGCCGATCGACGCGGTGCCCGACATCACCAACGTGCAGGTGCAGGTCAACGTCGAAGCCCCGGGGTATTCGCCGCTCGAGGTGGAGCAGCGCATCACCTTTCCGGTCGAGACCGGCATGGGCGGGATTCCGAACCTGCAATATACGCGTTCGCTGTCGCGCTACGGCCTCAGCCAGGTCACGATCGTCTTCAACGAAGGGACGAGCATCTTTTTCGCCCGCCAGCAGGTCAGCGAGCGGCTCCAGCAGGTCAAGGATCAGCTGCCGAGCGGCATCGAAATGGCGATGGGTCCGATCTCCACGGGCCTCGGCGAGATCTACACATTCGCGCTCGACGCCAGGCCGGGCGCCAAGAACGCCGACGGTTCGCCGGTCACGTCGATCGATCTGCGCACCGTGCAGGACTGGATCATCAAGCCCCAACTCAGAACCGTGCCGGGCGTCGTCGAGGTGAACACCATCGGCGGTTATGAGAAGCAGTTCCACGTCCTGCCCGACCCCAGCAAGCTGATGGCGTTCCGTCTCGGCTTTCGCGACGTGATGACGGCGCTGGCGGCGAACAATGCCAACGTGGGTGCGGGCTACATCGAGAGGAACGGCGAGCAATATCTCGTTCGCACGCCGGGCCAGGTGACGAATATCGACGATATTCGCGGCGTGGTCGTCGGAACGCGCGGCGGCGTGCCGGTTCGTATCAGCGACGTGGCGGAGGTGCAGATCGGGACGGATCTGCGAACGGGCGCTGCTACGCTCGACGGCAGGGAGACGGTGCTCGGCACCGCAATGCTTCTGATCGGGGAGAACAGCCGAACGGTCTCGCAGCGGGTGTCGGCCAAGCTGGACGACATCGCCAGATCGCTTCCGGAAGGCATATTCGCGCGCGTGCTCTACGACCGCACGGTGCTGGTCGACGCGACCATCGCCACCGTCGAGAAGAACCTCGTCGAAGGCGCGCTGCTCGTCATCGTGATCCTGTTCCTGATCCTGGGCAATTTCAAAGCCGCCATCGCGACCGCGCTGGTGATCCCGCTGTCGATGCTGATCACTATCACCGGCATGGTCGAGAGCAAGGTCAGCGCGAATCTGATGAGCCTCGGCGCTATCGATTTCGGCATCATCATCGACGGCGCGGTGATCATCGTCGAGAACTGCCTGCGCCTTCTGGCGGTGGAGCAGCACAGACGAGGCCGGCTGCTCACGCGTGACGAGCGGTTCGCCACCATTCTCGCGGGCTCCCGGGAGGTCATCAAGCCGAGCTTGCTGGGCACGCTGATCATCGCGGTGGTGTACCTGCCGGTGCTGACCCTCACCGGCGTCGAGGGCAAGATGTTCACCCCGATGGCGTTGACGGTGCTGATGGCGCTCGCCGGCGCGTCGATCCTGTCGATGACCTTCGTACCCGCAGCGGTCGCGCTGCTGGTAACCGGAAAGGTCACCGAAAAGGAGAACTTCTTCATGCGCGGCGCGCGGCGGATCTATCTGCCGCTGCTCGGCCTTGCCATCCGTCACCGCGGCATCGTGGCGACGCTCGCCGTCGTGCTGCTTCTGGTCAGCGGATACGCCACCTCCAGAATGGGCGGTGAGTTCATTCCGAGCCTCGACGAAGGCGACATCGCGATGCACGCGATGCGGATTCCGGGAACCAGCCTGACGCAGGGCATCGACATGCAGTTGAAGCTGGAGAAGGCGCTTCTGCAATTGCCGGAGGTGAAGGAGGTGTTCTCCAAGCTCGGTACGTCCGAAGTGGCCACCGATCCGATGCCGCCGAACGTCGCCGATACGATCATCATGCTGAAGCCGCGCGCGGAATGGCCCGATCCGAAGCGGAGCAAGGCGGATCTCGTAGCTGCGGTCGAGAAACAGGCCGAGACGCTGCCGGGCAACGTCTACGAACTGACTCAGCCGATTCAGATGCGGTTCAACGAACTGATCTCCGGCGTCCGCAGCGACGTCGGCGTCAAGATCTTCGGCGACGATTTGGACACGTTGCTCGAGGTCGCGGGGCGGGTTCAGACGGTGTTGCAGGCCGTGCCCGGCGCCGCCGACGTGAAGACCGAACAGACCGCGGGCCTGCCGGTGCTCACTGTAAAGCTCGACCGACCGGCGCTGTCGCGATTGGGACTGAGCGTGACGGACGTTCAAGGTCTCGTGGAGACGGCGGTCGGCGGCAAAAGCGCCGGTCTCGTCTTCGAAGGCGACCGCCGCTTCGACTTGGTCGTCCGATTGCCCGAGCGGCTGCGGTCCGACGTCGAGGCGATCCGCAATCTTCCGATCCCGCTGCCGGCCGTGGCGGAAACGCCGACGACTGCGACCAAGGCGTCCTGGACAAACTCGCCGTTGTCGCAGATGCGCTACACGCCGTTGTCGGCGGTGGCGCAGATCGAGGTCGCGCCCGGGCCGAACCAGATCAGCCGCGAGAACGGCAAGCGCCGCATCGTGGTGACGGCGAATGTCCGCGGGCGCGATCTCGGGTCATTCGTATCCGACGCTCAGGCGCAGATCGCGACGAAGGTCAAGATTCCGGCGGGATACTGGATCGGGTGGGGCGGCCAATTCGAGCAACTCGTCTCGGCCACGAAACGTCTGACCATCGTCGTTCCAGTCGCGCTTCTCCTGATCTTCCTGCTGCTGTTCGTCAGTCTCGGATCAGCGGCAGACGCGTTGCTGGTGTTCAGCGGCGTACCGCTGGCGCTGACGGGCGGCGTTGCGGCTTTGCTACTCCGCGACATTCCGCTCTCGATCAGCGCAGGCATCGGCTTCATCGCGCTGTCAGGCGTCGCGGTGCTGAACGGCCTGGTGATCGTCTCATTCATCGAGAAGCTCCGCGCAGACGGCAAGACCATCATCGAAGCCGTCAAGGAAGGGGCTCTGACCCGTCTGCGGCCGGTTCTGATGACAGCGATGGTCGCGTCGCTCGGCTTCGTGCCGATGGCGATCGCCACCGGCGCCGGCGCCGAGGTTCAGCGACCGCTGGCGACCGTCGTCATCGGAGGGATCATCTCGTCGACGATCCTCACTCTGCTCGTTCTTCCGGCGCTCTACGTCCTGTTTCGCCGGGAATCCTCGCCTGCCGCAGTGGAGGCGACGCCCAACCAGACCCAAGGAGACCATTGATGAAGAAGATACTGCTCGTCGCCTCTGCTCTGTTGTTCGCTGGCCCGACTCTCGCGCAGCACGTACACCAGAAGGGCCCGAACGGCGGCCCGCTCGAGGACGTCGCCGGCGTGCACCTCGAGATGGTCGCCAAGGGTAAGACGATCACCTTCAACGTCTTCGATGAGGCCAACAAGCCGGTGTCGGCGGCTGGGTTCTCCGGATCGGCGCTGCTGATCTCGGGGAGCGACCGTGAGACGCTGCCGCTCGTCACAGAGGGCGACGCACTCAAGGCCGATGCGAAGACGGACGTTGCTCCGGGATCGGCCGTCAGCGTCACGCTGAAGAGCGCTGCAGGACAGTCTGGCCAGGCCAAGTTCAAGAACTGAGCCTGACACGAACGTACTCTCGGAGGAGCGCCGCAGCTGCGGCGCTCCCGAATGGACACCATGAGCGAAGCAACGAAATCTACCGCTACCAAGCGCGATCTGCGTCTCGATCTTTTCCGCGGCATGGCGAACTGGGCGATCTTTCTGGATCACATCCCCAACAACGCGGTCGCATGGCTGACGATGCGAAACTACGGATTCAGCGACGCTGCTGAATTGTTCGTCTACGTTTCCGGATTCACGGTCGCATTCGTGTATGCGCGGATGATGCGCGCCAAAGGATTGCTCGCGGCGGCAATCGGAATTCTCGGCCGGGTCTGGCAGATCTATGTCGCCTATGTGCTGCTTTTCGTCTTCTACGTGGTTGCCGTCGGCTATGTGGGGCAGGTCGATGGGCATGCCCATCTTCTCGACCAATACAACATCCGCAGGCTGATCGCCGATCCGGTCGAATTTCTGAAGCACGGTCTTCTGCTCGAATATCGGCCGCTCAATCTGGATGTCCTGCCGCTCTACATCGCGCTGATGGCGCCGTTTCCGCCGGTGCTCTGGCTACTCACGAAGGCGCCCAACGTCGCATTGGCCGGTTCGTTCATCCTCTACATTGTCGCGCGGTGGTTAGGCTGGAATCTCACCGACTATCCGTCCGGTTCCTGGTACTTCAACCCGTTCGCCTGGCAGTTTCTGTTCGTGATCGGGGCGTGGACGGCGATCGTCGATCGCGACGCGTTGCAGAAGATCTTGCGGTCGAGGATCATCATGGCGCTGGCCGTCGCGATCGTGGCTGTGTCTGCGATCGTGACTGTCGCACTACGCACCGGGAACGACTGGCTGTTGCCCGAGACGCTTCGGCTTGCGTTCTCCCTGAACGACAAGACAAACCTCGCGCCCTATCGCATCGTTCACTTTCTGGCATTGGCGATCATCGTGGCGCGTCTTATTCCGAGGGATGCTCCATCGCTCAACTGGCCGGTGTGGCGGCCGTTGATCGTCAGCGGCCAGCACTCGCTGGAAGTGTTCTGCGTGGGAACCTTCTTGGCAGCCATCGCCTATTTCGCGCTCCACCTGATCAACGACTCTTTCGCGGCTCAGATCTTCGTGAGCGTCGTCGGCATTGCCGGGATGGTCGCGGTTGCCTATTTCCGGACTTGGGTGAAGAGCAGGTCGCTCGCCGTGTAGTTGGGTGAACCGTGATGCGCCGATGACGGATACTTCGATCTTCAAGCAGGCCGTATCGGCGCCGCGCCGGCAGGGCCGGACAATTCAGTGTTGAACTCACCGACGGGCCTGACGTCCTGCCCGGAAAATGCTGGCGTGGGCGATTTCGTCAGGAAAGACCCCAATCGATCTGGCATCCAAACTGCATTAAGCGGATACGATTGGGGAGGTCGCCGATGCCCGATGAAGGCTGCAACTTGTGTCAAGCAGCGAAGCAGCTGTTTCAAGGTCCCTTGCTGCCCGGATACGAGAATCTGGCATGGGTCTGCCCGAGGTGCGGCGCACAGATCGACATCATGATGAAACGTCACACGATGCGGCCCGACAGATATCCGCCCCAGCGTCCGAAGGTCTGAACAAGCCTTACTGACCGTGCGCCTTGGAATCGCGCGGCCCGTTTGGAAGTCTTGATTCCGTGCGCGCGCGTTCTTCCGCAACTCCCGACGGCAGCGGCAGCCGTTGCCAGCGCGCGATCCGAGTCGCTGCGCTAGAGCTAAATTATTGTGTTTATTATCTTATAGCCGAATTGGCTGGGGAACTAGGATTCGAACCTAGACAAACAGAGTCAGAGTCTGTTGTGCTACCGTTACACCATTCCCCACCAAAATGCCGAACGAGTTCAGGCATTTAGACTGGCGCCGGGCGCGATCTGAATCGAATTGCGCTGCGCCTCGGATGTGGGGCGACTTCTAACGGGCTCGGCACGTCCCTGCAAGGGCTCCGGACGAAGAAAACCGGCGTCGAGAGTGCTTTGCCGCCGCGCCGCATTCGCCGTCTGTTTGACACTGACCCGCCGCCGCGCTGTCGTTTCTCCACCGGCGGCGGCACGAATTGCTCAGCGCAGAAGGTCAGGGCGAGGAACTCTACGCGTGGTCGCGAAGATTGAATATCCACAGGCCGCCATCGCTCGCCGATTGGATGCGGACTTGAAGCGACCGGTTGATGTCGCTGAAGTCACCAACCCAGCCAAGCTCGATATCGACCCGTCCGAGCTGTCGCGCCTGCTCGATGCGCCCGCGAAATTCGGGCTGCCCCATGCAGGGGGCGACCTGGAGGAAGAAGTCCAACCCCAACGCAGGTCGCGACTTGTAGCCGGATTCGATGGCTTCGGTTCGGTTGAACACGGTGACGATGCCGTTGCCATCGAGCTTGATCACGCCGAAAGGCAAGGCGTCGATCTGCTCGGGCGCGAGTTGCTCGATGGTCCGAGCGAGGTCGGAATCGTGAAAATCGACCGTATTCATTGAGCGTTCCTCTCGCTGTCGTTGTGGATTTCGTCGAAAGTGATCACGCCTGCGAGATGACTGACTCGTTCGCCGTCGTCCGAGAGCGGCAACACAAGCCGTTCGAACAGCACCATGGTGTCGTCCCCGAGGGGGAAGCGCGCGTATTCGAAATGCGCCAGACCGCTCAAGCCGCGCTGGTAAGCACCTGCGAGCGAGGCGATCACGTTCTGGTCTGACGCCGAGACCAACTCGCCCGCGAGTTCGCGGCCCAATCGTCCGACCAGCGCCGCCCCCGCGAAGACGAACTGAAACACCGGGGAGGGCTGGCTGTGCACGATCTTCAGTAGGCAGGTGTCGTCCTTGAGATCGTGCGTCAGCGGTTCGGCGTCGGCCGGCGATGGCAAGCGGCCGAGGCTCGCGGCGAGATCGCGCCATTGATCGTAGACCGCGCGCATCCGCGGATTGCGGATCCGGTCGCGCAGCCTGTCGGATGCGCGCAACGCGTCCGCCGACGTGATCGAAGCCGGCAACCGCCCGAGTAGCTCCAGGATTGCCCTGGCGATTTGAGTTTCGACGACCGGCTTTCTGAAGATCAATTCGCCGTGCAGCCGGTGGGCCGATGTGGAATCTGCGAGGAAGACGATCGGCAGGGTCGAATCTGTTTGGCGCAGTTGCGCAGCCAGTTGCGCGCCGGCCTGCTGATCGCGTTGCAGGTCGAACAGGACCAGATTCGGCTTCATACCACTGGCCAGTAGCGCCAGCGCCACGTCGTCGCGCTCGGCGACGATCACGCGGTAGTCGAGATTTCTCAGCATCGTCGCCAAATGGCGGCGGATCGTCTCGTCAGGCGCGATCACCAGAATCGTGGCATTGCCGTGCAGTGTCCGATCGATCTTCGGCTCGGATGGAGCGGCAGTCGTACCGTGAAGTCCCGCGCGAGGCAGGTAGATGTTGATGGTCGTGCCGACGCCCTGTGCACTGGAGATCAATACCCGGCCGCCGCATTGCCCCGCCAGTTCAAACGCAGAGGCGAGGCCGAGCCCGGTTCCTCGGCCTTGGCTCTTGGTGGTGTAGAAGGCTTCGCCTGCACGCGCCAGCGCGGCCTGGGTCATGCCGCAACCGGTGTCGCTGAACGACAGATGGACATAGTCGCCGACAGCGAGCGCGGGCGGCCGCTCAGTGCTGTAACAGTTGCGGGCTGTAATCGTCAGGCTGCCGCCGTTCGGCATGGCGTCGCCGGCATTGGCGGTCAGGTTCAGGACCACCGAGCGTAACGCGCCGGGACTAGCCAAGACAGGCCAGCAGGCATCATCGACGTCGATCACGAGATCGATGTCGGCCTTCATCAGGTGGGACAGCATTGCGGCTGTGGTCTTCAAGAAGTCGGGCAGCGCGATCTGTTCCGGCTCGGTGCCGTCGAGCCGGGAGAACTCGAGGAGCCGGCGCGACAATTGTGCGGCGCCGGAAATCGCTTGATTGATATCCCGCAGGATACGCGCCTGCTGTTGGGTCAAGCCGCCCCGCAGCAGCATCGCCGAGGCGCCGTTCAGCACCGTCAGGACATTGTTGAAGTCGTGGATGATGCCGATGACGAACTGGCCCAACAACCGGATCCGGTCGGTATGAGCGGCCCGCGCCGCCGCCGCCGATCGATCCGAGGATTCGGCTTCGAGCTGCCGGGCCAGAACCGACAGCGCCGCAGTCTTTTCGTCGAGGCGGCGTTGCAGTTCGGCTTCGCGGTTCTTGTGGATCGTGATGTCGCGGGCCCGCGTCAGAATCTGCGCGAACCGGCCGTCGGCGTCGCAGATCGGATCGACGATGACATCGAACCATCGGGGCTCGCCGTTTGCGCTCGGCTCCTGCGCCGTGAATCTGCTCGACAAGCCTGTTCGAGCGCGCCGGACCGCATCGAACGCCGCGTCGCGTCCGCCGGCCAGCCAGATTTCGGTCCAGTTGCGGCCGACGGCACTCTCAGGGGCGCCAGCATCGCCGGAGGCGACCATGCCGGATTAACCTCAAGGATGAAGCCTGCGGGATCGAGCACGGCGATGCAGTCGGTGTCGATGCCGATCGCACGCGGAAGCAACTCAGCAAGGCGCAGAGCGCGGCTCGGGACAGCATCATCGCGAACAGGATCGAACAATAAGGACTACCTCCCACGCTCTTTAGAGGGATCGTTACGCAATCGAGCAGCCAGCGCATTGCGTTTCATCAAGCCCGGAGGGAGCTTTATCAGTCCAGCCCGCAAGTTCCAGCGACCGCTTCGCCGATCACTTGGGCGGAGTTTAGAGACGATCCATTTCGTATTTCGGAAGAGCCGTGGCATCTGACGGCAGATTGTGTCGAGCCGGTCGACGGCGCCGCGCCGCCGGTTCCGACGGGAATTGGACCATGGAAGAACTCAACGGGCGAATGATCGCCTGCCAGATCCTGATTACCGGCCTGATCGCGCGTGTCGCCAATGATCAGGCGGATCCGTTGCGTTTTCTCAGCGAGTTTCGCGACGAGATTCGCGCGGTGGTGAGTGGAATCAGAATTGATGGTTCGCTCGATAACGACCGTGTGCGGGTGATCGCCCAGCAAACCGTCGACGAATTGTTCTCGCTGATGAAGCCGCCGAGCCCCTCGGTCGAATAGGCCGCTGCGCGCCATGTCAGCGGCGTGCAATCACGACGTAGTTGTTCGTTTTCGCATGATCCCCGTACGGTTTCTGCGATCGCCTCCGGATGTCTCCGGAGCTGCTTGTTTAGAATGGTTTTGATCTTGAGCGATTCCAATTCTACAGCGCCTCTCGCGCGTTGACCCTCCATATTGCGGTCGATACCAGTTCAACCTGCAGATAATTAGCAAAAGCAGTTGGGGTGGTGGGCGAAATGAGTGGAGCCAAGGCACCGAGGTCGCTGCGCGCAGAAGCGTCGCTCCGAACGTACAATGATCAGCTCGACAGTTACTACGGCCGCAAGGTTTCGGCGGTCGCCGGGATGATCGCGGTGGCGTCGATCGGCGGCGCCGAGGCGCAGCAATCGAGCCTGCCCGCGGTGACGGTCGATGCGCCGGTGGCGCGGCCGCGCCCTGTGGCGGCGCAGCCGACGCCCGATCAAATCCGTGCGCGCACCGCGTTGCGCCGTGCGGCGCGGCGCGCGCAGCCGGCTCAGGTGGCGCCGGTGCCGTTTCCGAATGCCGGCGTGTTGTCGGCGGATCGCAACCCCTATGCGGATGCGGATGCGCCCTACAAGGTCGACCGGCTGTCAGGCTCGAAGTTCACCGAGCCGGTGTTGAACACCCCACGGACGGTGACGGTGCTGAGCAAGGAGATTCTGCAGGACAAGAACGCGACCTCGCTGCGTGACGTGGCGCGCTCCACCGCCGGCGTGACGCTCGGCACCGGCGAGGGCGGCAACGCTTTCGGCGACCGCTTCTTCATCCGCGGCTTCGACGCCCGCAACGACGTCTTTATCGACGGCATCCGCGATCCGGCGGTCTCGATCCGCGAGAACTTCTTCACCGAGCAGGTCGAAATTCTGCGTGGGCCTGCCTCGACGCTTGCCGGACGCGGCACCGCTGGCGGCGCGATCAACATCGTCACCAAGCAGGCCTCGACGGAGGGCAATTTCACCAAGGCCGAGACCACATTCGGCACCGACGCCACCAGGCGCGTCACGGTCGACGTCAACCAGGTGATCAGCCCGACGCTGGCCGTGCGGTTCGACGGCCTGTACCAGCAGGCCAACGTCGCCGGCCGCAACTATGTCTTCGATGACCGTTGGGGAACCCTCGGGGCGATCAAGTGGACGCCGACCGACGCCATCAAGATCACCGCGAACTACGTCCACACCGATCTCAACGGCCTTCCGGATTTCGGCGTGCCTTACAACACCGCGCTGCGCCGGCCCTCGACCAGCGTGAACGTACCGCGCAACACCTATTACGGCTTCGTCAATCGCGACTTCCAGAAGGCGCAGCAGGATTTCGGCACGCTGACCGGCGAATTCAACATCACGCCCGACATCACGCTGAGCAATCGCACCCGCGCCGCCCGCTCGGTGCTCGACTACATCGGGACGTTGCCGAGCAACCCGACCGCCACCACGGTGTCGCTGGCGTCGCAGAGCCGCTATCAGGTCACCGACGTTCTCGCCAACCAGACCGACCTGACCTACAAATTCGATACCGGCCCGATCAAGCACGCGCTGATCACCGGCGCCGAGGTGTCGCAGGAAAAGGTGATGCGCGACAACTATGCCGGGCTCTCGTCGGAGCTGGCTGGCTTCCAGACCGGCGGCCGGATCACCGTGCCGCTGCTGGCGCCGCCGAATCTGTTCGAGTTCTCCAGCGCGCCGCAGCGCGCCGGCAACCCGACCAATATCACGGTCGACACCAAATCGGTCTACGCGATCGAGACCGCCAACTACAATGATTTCATCATCGTCAATGGCGGGATTCGCTACGACGACTACGACATCCGCGGCGTCAGCTCGACGGCGTCGAGCGGGGTGCAGTCCGGAATGTTCAATTACAATGCCGGCGTGGTGGTGAAGCCGCTGCCCTATGCCAGCCTGTACTCGGCCTATGCGACCTCGTCGAACCCGGTCGGCGCCGAGCTCGACGCCTCCGGTTCGGCCTATGGCGGACTCGTCGTCAGCAACGCCGTGTTCCAGGCGCTGACGCCCGAGCAGAACAAGGCGGTCGAGGTCGGCACCAAATGGGAGCTGTTCAACCGGCACCTGCTGCTGACCGGCTCGCTGTTCCAGACCGACAAGACCAACGCCCGGGAGACCTCCGGCAGCACCATCATCGGCGGCGCGGCCTATCGCGTCCGCGGCATCGACCTCGAGGTGGCCGGCAAGATCACCGACCGCTGGAGCGTGTTCGGCGGCCTGGTGCTGATGGAGAGCCAGGTCCTGCAATCGATCGATGCGGCCCAGGTCGGCGCTCAACTTGCCAACATCGCGCACCAGTCGTTCAACCTGCTCACCAAATACAAGTTCGACGACCATTGGGAAGTCGGCGGGCAGGCGACCTACGCCTCGAAGATCTACGGCGGCACCTTCGGCGCCATCAACGGCAACGTGCTGCCCGAACATTGGCGGTTCGACAGCTTCGTCGAGTTCAAGGTCGACAGGCACCTGACCGCCAAGCTGTCGGTCAACAACATCCTCAACACGACTTATTACGACGCGTTCTATCGCAGCGCCTCGCCGTTCGTGTTCATCGCGCCGGGTCGTTCGGTGCTGCTGACCCTGCGCGGCGCGCTCTGACGCGCGGGCCGGAACTGGAGTTGCCATGCTGGTTTGTATTCCCGAAGTGCTGTCGAAGCACGAGGTGACGGAATTCCGTCGTCTGATGGACCAAGCGGACTGGGAGGATGGCCGCTCCACCGCCGGCGCGCAGTCGGCGATGGTCAAACGCAACGAGCAACTGCCGCCGGATAGCGAACTCGCCCGCATGCTCGGCCGCCGCATCGTGTCGGCCCTGACCGCCAATCCGAAATTCGTCTCGGCGGCGGTGCCGTTGCAGATCTTCCCGCCGCTGTTCAACCGCTATGCCGCGTCGGGCAATCACCATTTCGGTATTCACGTCGATAATGCGGTGCGCGGCGACCCGCTCACCGGGCTGCGTATTCGCACCGACCTTTCAGTCACGCTGTTCCTCGCGGAGCCCGATGAATATGACGGCGGCGAGCTGGTGGTCGAGGACACCTACGGGTCGCACGAGGTCAAGCTGCCGGCCGGGGACTGCGTTCTGTACCCGTCGTCCAGCCTGCACATGGTGACGCCCGTGACCCGCGGAGCGCGGGTCGCGTCTTTTTTCTGGTTGCAGAGCATGATACGTGATGCCCATGCGCGCAGCATGATCTACGATCTCGACGGCGCCATTCAGGCTCTGGTCGAGCGGCTGGGACGCGATGACCCTGAAACGGTCAAATTGACCGGTATTTATCACAACCTCATCCGGTACTGGGCCGACGTATGAACCTGTCGAAAATCCGATTGATCGCCGTTGCGTTGGTTGCGCTATCGTTGCTGGCGCCGGTCGCGCCGATTTCCGCGCAGCAGCCGCCGGTGCAACAGGTGCAATCCGCCGCTGCGCCCGAGACCAAGGGGGCGACCCAGGCGCTGACCTCGGCCGGCGCTTCGACGGGTGCAAGCGTCGCGCCTGGCCTCGCCGAATTGTCGCCATGGACAATGTTTCTTCAGGCCGACATCGTCGTGAAGGCGGTGATGGTCGGGCTGGCCTTCGCTTCGGTGATCACCTGGACCATCTTCATCGCCAAGAAGATCGAACTCGGTCGCGCCCGCTGGCGGTTGCGGTCCGCGCTGAAGCAGATCGCGGAATCGCGGTCGCTCTCGGAAGCGCAGCTCGCGCTCGGCGACAGCGATCATCTGCTGACATCGCTGGTGACGGCGGCCGTGCGCGAGGCGCGGCTGTCGGCCGGCATCGCCAGCGATTCCGGCATCAAGGAACGCGTCGCCTCGAGCTTCAGCGAGATCGTGCGCGCCGAGGCGCGGCACATGCGCCACGGCATGGGCTTCCTCGCCTCGATCGGCGCGACCGCGCCGTTCATCGGCCTGTTCGGCACGGTGTGGGGCATCATGAACAGCTTTATCGGCATCTCGAAGTCGCAGACCACCAACCTCGCGGTGGTTGCGCCCGGCATCGCGGAGGCGCTGCTCGCCACCGCGATCGGCCTGGTCGCGGCTATTCCGGCGGTGCTGATCTACAATCACTTCACCCGCGAGACCCGGGTGTATCTCGAACTGGTGTCGCGGGCGTCCGGCGCGGTCGGACGGTTGCTTTCGCGCGACCTCGACCGCGGCCATGGTGGCGGTCATCACGCGCGCGCGGCGGAATAGGCGATGGGCGCCTCGCTCGGCGATTTCGACGGTCTCGACGACGATTTCGAAGAGACCCACGAGATCAATGTGACGCCGTTCATCGACGTCATTCTGGTGCTGCTGATCATCTTCATGGTCGCCGCGCCGCTGTCGACCGTCGATCTGCCGGTGAGCTTGCCGACCTCGACGGCAACGCCGCAGAAGCGGCCGGACAAGCCGACCTATGTCAGCATCAAGTCCGACCTTGCGGTGGCGATCGGCGAGAACCAGGTCAAGCGCGTCGATCTGGTGCAGACTCTCGAGTCCATGCCGGACATGACCAAGGATCGCTTCATCTTCCTGCGCGCCGACCGCGCGGTGCCCTATGGCGAGCTGATGGACGTCCTGGAGATGCTACGCGCCGGCGGCTATGCCAAGATCAAGCTGGTGGCGCTCGAGGGGGTGCCGGGGGCGACTCCGGGCGCCGCACAGTAACGGGTGGTACGTGAGGGCGGTCGGCGGGCTGCCGCGGTCCGGCAACCGTGCCGGCGCAGGCCGTGATACAAGGGCGATGAAACGATCGTTGTGCGCATGACCGAGTTCGATTTCTCCCGCAAGCCGTCGCGCCCGTTGTGGCTGATCGCCGGCGTCGCCGCCGTCGCGCTGCATGTCGGCGGCGTCGCCTTGGCGCTGTCGCATCGCGTGGATGATGTTGACGACGACGCGCTCGGCGCGCAGGCGATCGAGGTCGGCCTCGAGATGATGTCCCCGAAGCACGAGGCGAGCGACCTGCCGCCGGGTCCGGAGACCGACGCCTCTGCCGCGTCGCCGGCGCTGAACGAGCAGAAGGCCGAGGTCAAGCAAAGCGACCTGCCGAAGGACACTCCGCAGCAGACCGAAGAGGCCGACCGCATCGTCACGACCGAGCAGCCGAAAAAGCCCGACGAGGAGCAGAAGGAAAAGGCGGTGGTGCGACAGCAGGCGTCGACCGAGTCGGTCGCGGCCGAAGCCACCGCGATGCCGAGCAACGAAACCGCCAAGGAAGGCGCGCGCTCGGTCGCGCCGGCCCAGGGCGTCGGCCAGGCTGCGCAGCGCATTCGCGCCACCTGGCAGAAGGAGCTCGTCGCCTATCTCGACAAGCACAAGCGCTACCCGAAGGAAGGGGCTCAGAAGAACGTCAAGATCGTGGTCAGCTTCGAACTCGACCGGCTCGGCCACGTGCTCTCGACCAGGATCGTCGAAGGCTCCGGCGACGCCGCCTTCGATCAGGCCGCGCTCGACATGGTCAAGCGCTCCGACCCGGTCCCCGCACCGCCGCCGCTGATCGCCGACGAAGGCCTCACCTTCAGCCTGCCGGTGATTTTCCGGACCAAGGGGAAGGGCTGAGCAAGGCGGTCAAGTACGCTCGGTGGCCTCAGCTCTGCCACCGCGACGGCTTGAGCAACGATCTCAAGCCGTCTCCGCATGGAGCCGGGTTCGAGCATATAAGCATCGAAGCCGAGCCTGTCGTGGTCGTGCTACCGATCGCCCGGGATCCTGGCGATTACTCAGGAACTGGCGTCTCACCACCACTGCTTTTGCCTTTGCGCTTCCCGAATGTGTTGGTGATCAGGACGTACAAGACAGGGGTGAAGAAGATCGCGAGCGCCGTCGCCGTCAACATGCCGCCGAAAACGCCGGTGCCGATCGCGCGCTGACTATTGGAGCCTGCGCCCGTTGCAATCGCGAGCGGCAAAACACCCAGAATGAATGCGAGCGATGTCATCAAGATGGGACGGAAGCGACGTCGGCAGGCTTCGATCGCCGCCTCGCCGAAGGCTACGCCCTGGGCGACGAGGTCCTTTGCAATCTCAATAATCAGGATCGCGTTCTTCGCCGACAGCCCGATCACGGTAATCAGGCCGACCTTGAAGTAGATGTCATTTGGCATATCGCGCAGCAGCATCGCGAACACCGATCCGATCACGCCGGTCGGCACCACGAGCAGCACGGCGAACGGAATCGACCAGCTTTCGTAAAGCGCCGCCAGGCACAGGAAGACGCACAGCAGCGATAGCACGAGCAGGTAGATGGCTTGGCTGCCCGACAGCTTTTCCTGCAATGATTGGCCCGACCATGCGTAGTCGAAGCCGCTCGGAAGCTCCGCGGCAAGGCGCTCCATCTCGGCCATCGCGTCGCCGCTCGCGTATCCTGGCGCCGCGCTGCCGCTGAATTTGATACTTGGAAACCCGTTGAAGCCGACGACTTGTGACGGTCCCATCGACCATTTCACCTGTGCCACCGATTGCAGCGGAACCATCTGATTCTTGCTGTTCCTCACCGACAGTTGCAAAATGTCCTCGGCCGTCATCCGCCGATTGGCATCGGCTTGCACGATCACGCGCTGCATGCGTGCGTTGTTCGGGAAATCGTTGACGTAGGTCGATCCCAAGCTGGTCGATAGCGCCTGGTTGATCGCCGCGAAGGTGACGCCGAGTGCATTGGCCTTCTCGCGGTCGATCAGCATCTCGATCTGGGGCGCGGTCGGCAAACCCTCGACATAGACGCCTTGCAGGACCGGGCTCTGTGTCGCCGCATTCAGCAGCTGATCTCGTGCCGCAGCGAGAGCGGCATAACCCTTTTGCTCCTTGTCCTGGAGACGGAAGGTGAAGCCGGCCGAGTTGCCGAGCGACTCGATCGGCGGCGGCGCGAGCGAAATTGCGATAGCGTCGGGGAGTGTGCTCAGAAACGCATTCGCGCGATCGCCGATCGACTGTGCGCTGTCATTTGCCCCGCGCTCCGACCAATCCTTCAAGTTGATGAAGGCAATTGCCGTGTTCTGTCCTTGGCCGGAAAAGCCGTAACCTCCGACGGTCGTGTAGCTGTCTACGGCGCGCTCGGACGAAAAATGAGCCTCGAGCTGCTTGATGATATCGAGAGTTCGTTCCGTCGAAGATTCCGGCGGTGTTTGAACATCGACGATCAGGTAGCCTTGGTCTTCTCCCGGCAGGAATCCGGATGGCAGTCGGTTGAAGCCAAAAACCATCGCTGCGATGAGAACGCTGTAGACGAGGAGCGAACGAACCGGCCGCCTCACGACGCTGCTGACGCCTCCGACGTAACGCCGGCTGGTCGCATCGAAGAATCTGTTGAACAACCCGAAGAATCCGCGCTGGCTGTGGCCATGCGCCTTGTCGACCGGCTTCAGCAGCGTCGCGCAAAGCGCAGGCGTCAGCGACAGAGCGAGAAACGCCGAGAAAGCGATCGAGGTCGCCATCGCTACCGAGAATTGTCGGTAGATCACGCCGACCGAGCCTGGGAAGAAGGCGAGCGGCACGAAAACGGAAATCAGAACAACGGTGATGCCGACGACTGCTCCGGAGATCTGGCTCATGGCTTTGAATGTCGCCTCCCTGGGGGGAAGACCTTCATCCTTCATGATGCGTTCGACGTTCTCGACGACGACGATGGCGTCGTCGACGAGGATGCCGATCGCCAGGACCATTCCGAACATCGTCAGAACATTGATGGAGAATCCGAGCATCAACATCACCGCGCAGGTGCCGAGCAACGCGATCGGAACGACGATGGTGGGAATGATCGTGTACCGGATGTTCTGGAGAAACAGGAACATCACCGCGAAGACCAGAACCATCGCTTCGAGCAAGGTCATCAACACCTGCTTGATCGAGACCTGGACGAACGGAGTGGTGTCGTAGGGCACCTGCAGCTTGACGTTGGTCAGGGTTTTTTGAAGCTCTGCGATTTTGGCGCGGACGCCGGTCGCGGTCGCGAGAGCGTTGGCGCCCGGTGCAAGCTGGATGCCGATGCCGGCGGAGGGTTTACCATCCTGACGGGTCTGCTGCAGGTAACTCTGCCCTCCCAATTCGACCTCGGCGACGTCGCGAAGACGAACGATCGATCCGTCCGGGTTGGCGCGCAGGACGATTTCTTCGAACTCCTTCACCGTAGTGAGTTGGCCCTTGACCAGGACGTTCGCTGCAATGCGCTGCCCTTTTTTGGCAGGCTGTGCCCCGATCATGCCGGACGCAATCTGAGCGTTCTGGCCTTCAACCGCCGAGGTCACGTCGCCCGCGGTCAGATTGAGGCCGATGAGCTTGTCGGGATCAATCCAGATGCGCATCGCCTTCTCGCTCGAATAGAGCGTCGCGCGGCCGACGCCGGGGACGCGCCGCAGCTCTCCGGTGACGCGGCGGGCGGCGATGTCGCCGAGTTCGATCTCTGTTGTGCCGGCGCCGGTCGCGCTTAGTGTGACGAACATCAGAAACGCAGTGCTCGCCTCCTCGACAAGCACGCCCTGCTGCACAACGGCGCGTGGAAGGCGCGCCTCGATACGCTTGATTCGATTCTGAACCGCAATCGTTGCTTTTGACGGATCATAGCCGGGGCCGAACGACACTGTGATCTGGGCCGCGCCGCCGGCGTCGTTGGTCGACTCGAAATACATCATCCCCGGGATGCCATTGAGCTCCTCCTCGATGATGCGTGTGACGCCGTCGTAGAGCCGCTCAGGTGTCGCGCCGGGGTAGTTCGCCGTGATCGAGACCGTCACGGGGGCGACGTCTGGATATTGCGATATGGGGAGGGACACCAATGAGATGCCGCCGGCCAGCATGATGAAGAGCGAAATGGCCCACGCGAAGATCGGGCGGTCGATGAAGAAACGAGTCACGAGGAACCCCTGAGCAGTAACGTCGGTCGATGGTCGCGAGGCGCGCTGTTCAGCGGGCTTCCGCCTGCTTGTCCGAACTCGGGCCTTTCCACGGCTGCGGCTTCACCACAGAGCCCGGACGGATTTTTTGAAAGCCTTCGACGACGACGGTTTCTCCGGGCGACAGCCCTTCGAGGACGACCCATCCCTCTGCGGTCAAAGGGCCGGTCCGCAGCGGCTTGACGGCGACCTTGCCGGCCGAATCCACCACAAAGGCTTGCGCCTCTCCGGCGCTGCTTCTTTGAATGGCCTGCGGCGGAATCACGGCGGCGTTCGCGTAGTTGCCGGTGGCGACACGCACGCGGACATAGGTGCCGGGTAGCAACGCGCCCTTTGGATTGGAGAATTTGGCGCGAAGGGTGACCTGGGCGGTGCCCGGATCGACACTGACGTCGGAGAACAGCAATTGTCCGACGTTGTCGTCGATCGATCCGTCTGCACGGATCAATCTGACCTCCGCGGACGAGACGCTATTTGCGCGACCGGGCAGAAAGCCAGGATCCGAGACCGATTGAGTGAAGTCCACGTAGATGGGGTCGATCTGCTGGATCGTTGCGAGATGTGTCGGTTCGTTCTGCCCCACCAAAGCGCCTTCAGTGACCAGGGCCCGTCCGATCCTCCCGGCAATGGGCGCGCGCACCGTTGCGAAGTCGAGGTTGATCCGGGCGCGATCGAGTTGCGCCTTGGCGGAGGCGACGTCCGCCTCGGCCTGCTTCAACGCCGCCACCGAGACGTCGTTTTGCGCGGTGCTGGTTGCTTGCCTGTCCAGCAACAATTGGGTGCGCTCGGATTGCCTCGCCGCCTGGACGCGGGTGGCTTCGGCGCGATCCAGAGCTGCGGCGCGACTTTCCACTTCGGCCTGATAGACCGCTGCATTGATGCGAAACAGCGTGTCGCCTTGAGCGACATCGCTGCCTTCGACGAACGCTCGTTCGAGCACGATTCCGGAAACCTGCGCGCGAACCTCCGAGATGCGGGTGGACGCCAGACGCCCAGGAAATTCCTGTATGCGGGGCAGGGACGTCGCGGCGACCTTCACGGTGGAGACGATGGGCGGCGCTTCCGCCGATGCGGCGGCCTTGTCGCTCGACGAAGGGCCGCAGGCGCTCAGGAGTGGAAGTTGAGCCAGGAGCAGCAACGCGACGAATGAGCGTCGTTTGAGAGAGTTCATCTTGCACCATCGGTAAGGAGAGCAGTCAGCTCGGCCAGAAGCCGCATTCTGCTGCGTCGGTTCGAATAAGATGTCGTTGCGTCAGCGCGCGCGTGTCATGGCGACGAGTTCGTTGCGCAGGCTGAGCGGGATCGGCGATGGAGCGCCGGTGGCTCGCAGTGCGTGAAGAAGCCACATACCATCCGCGGCGAACCGTATGATCGGCATGATGGGGCCAGGATCGGTCTCGCTGTGGCGCCGGGCGCGATCTTGAAGCCAGTCTTCAAGACGGCGTGCCAGCGTCGGCTCAGCCAGCATCGACAGTGTGATCGCAGCTGCTGGCCCGGTTTTTCCAAGCTCGAATTCCTCGAACGTGACTTCGACATACGCGCGCGTGAAGCTGCCATACGACTCTTCGTCTTCTTGCATACGCGCATCGATCGCCGAATCCAACTGATGCAGCAGGTCGACAAAGACGCCCTCGACGAGCGCCTGCTTGTTCGGGAAATGGTGGAACAGTCCGCCTTTGGTCACCCCGGCGGCGTCGGCGACGGCCTGGATCGTGATCCCAGCCACTCCGCGCTCGATGGCGAGCTTCGCTGCGCATTCGAGCAAGGTGCGGCGGATCAGGTCGGGCTGCTTCTTTCGCGTGTATGGGGTCGTCATCACTAATGCTTCATCATCCGAGAGAAGGCGTTGCGCCCGATCTCATCGTCCACGATCGGCGGCATGGATCGAGAGCTTGCCGAAACAACACCACCCGTTGATCGCGATGACTTGCGCGGCTTTTCCGTCGCGGCGTCGAAAAAGCTCAACGATTTCAAGTGAATTCCGATTGAGAAATAAAAGATACCATCCGGTCGGTATGTTTTCAAGGCGGGCCTGGACGCAATTTGCGCGATGAGCAAACTCGCGCCCGCTGCAGCAATGTCAGCGAAGGATGCGAGCAGGTCCAATGGAACCGGCGGGATGGACAGTGCGCGTTCCAGGTTGGTGTGACGGCAGGTCGCAGACCCGCGCGACAGCGCTTAAAGCGCGCCCGCAATCATGAAATCAAACGAACACATCATCATTCAATAGGTCGCGCGGCCGCCCGAAATATCGAACACCGCGCCGGTCGAGAACGCGCAATCCTCCGATGCGAGCCACGCCACCATCGCCGCCAATTCCTCGACCAGCACGAAGCGACCCTTCGGGATTTTCGACAGCATGAAGTCGATGTGCTGTTGCGTCATCTGATCGAAGATTGCGGTCCGGGCCGCCGCCGGCGTCACCGCATTGACGGCGATGTCGTAGGCGGCCAACTCCTTGCCGAGCGACTTGGTCAGTGCGATCAGTCCAGCCTTCGAGGCTGAATAGTGTGCAGCGTTGGGATTGCCCTCCTTGCCGGCGATCGACGCGATATTGACGATGCGTCCGTATTTGTGGGCGATCATCGCCGGCACGATCGACTTGCAGCAGATGAACGGACCGTCGAGATTGATGCGCAGCACCTTGCGCCATTCCTCGTAGTCGGTGTCCCACACCGTCTTGTTGATCCCGGCGATGCCGGCATTGTTGACCAGAATGTCGATCTTGCCGAACGCGGCCATTGTCGCGTCGCGCGCGGCGTCGACCGCGGCGGGATCGGTGACGTCGACCTGGAAGGCACTGACGACATCGTCGCCGATTTCCTTGGCGGTCGTCTCGGCCAGCGCGATGTCATGGTCCCAGATCGCCACCCGCGCACCCGACGCCGCGAACCGCTCGGCGATCGCCCGGCCAAACCCCTGCGCACCGCCAGTGACGATGGCGCAGCGACGATTGAGATCGATGCTGTTCATGCGATGCTCCTGCTCACAGCGTCCAGCCGCCGTCGATGATGTGGGCGACTCCGGTGGTGAAGGCGCTTTCGTCGCTGGCGAGATAGACCGCGAGCGCGGCGATTTCCTCCGCGGTGCCGAGTCGGCCCATCGGCTGGCGCGATACGAACATCTCGCGGCCCTGGGGTCCGGCGGCGGCGGCGCGGCCGAGCATCGATGGCGTCTCGATCGTGCCCGGGCAGATCGCGTTACAACGGATGCCCTTGGTAATGAAGTCGGCGGCGATCGCGCGGGTCAGCGCCGCGACCGCGGCCTTGGTGGCGCCGTAGACGTAGCGGTTCGGCGCCGCCTTGTAGACGCCGGCCGCCGAGGAGATGTTGACGATCGAGCCGTGGCCGGCCGCCAGCATACCCCGCAGGAACGCGCGGATCGTGCGGTGCATCGACTTCACATTGAGATCGAAGGAGAAGTCCCAATCCGCGTCGGAGCAGTCGAGCACGGTGCCGTGATGCACGAAGCCGGCGGCATTGAGCAGGATGTCGACGCGGCCTGCCTGTTTCGCGATGGCCTCGACCGCGGCGCTGTCGCGGACGTCGAGCTTTGCTGCTTCGCCGATGCCTTGCTTTGCGAGGCTGGCGAGCCCGGCTTCGTCGATATCGGTCGCGAAGACTTCGGCGCCCTCGCGTGCGAACGCGATCGCCGAAGCGCGCCCGATCCCCGCAGCGGCGGCGGTGACGAACGCGCGCTTGCCTTTCAGACGTTCGGACATGTGTTTCCTCGTTCAGTTGCGTCTTCGCGCAAATTCATGGTGCGTCATTCCGGGATGCGCCCGCAGGGCGCAGACCCGGAATCCAGAGGTTCAGGGCATCTCGGGATTCCGGGTTCGCGCTACGCGCCCCCCGGAATGACGTTGCGTGGATGGATGCGCGGGTCAAACCGGCGCATCACGGTAGTTGTTGCTGTGGATCGGCCGTGCGTCACCGATACTCGCATCAATGATTGTGCCGCGCGACGCCAACGGTGCCGGCGATGTCGCGATAGCGGGTGGCGAGTTCGAGGCAGGCGCCGGTGGCCTGCTGGCCGACGGTCGCACGATACAATTCTTGCCACGGCGTCTGATGCTTCGGATAGGCGAAGCCGCCATGCGCCTCGAGGTCGGCGCGGCGCTGCCGCAGTTCACCGTCCGAGATCAGAATGTTGGCGCTCCCTTTGTTCAGGTCGACGCGGACGCGGTCGCCGGTCTTGAGGATCGCGAGCCCGCCATTGGCGGCGGCTTCCGGCGTCGCGTTCAGGATCGAGGGCGAGCCCGAGGTGCCGGACTGGCGGCCGTCGCCGATGCAGGGCAGGGAATGGATGCCGCGTTTGATCAGCGCCGCCGGCGGCTGCATGTTCACCACCTCGGCGCCACCGGGATAGCCGATCGGCCCGGTGCCGCGCACGAACAGGATGCAATGCTCATCGATGTCGAGCGCCGGATCGTCGATCCTGTCGTGATAGTCTTCCGGCCCTTCGAACACGATGGCGCGGCCCTCGAACGCGTTCGGATCGTTCGGATTGGCGAGATAGCGCTCGCGGAATTCCAGCGAGATCACGCTGGTCTTCATGATCGCCGAGTCGAACAGATTGCCGCGCAGCACCAGGAATCCGGCGTCCTGCACCAGCGGCCCGTCGTAGGACTTGATCACCTCGCCATCGGGGGCGGGGGCCGACGCGCAATTGTCGCCCATGGTACGGCCGTTGACGGTGATCGCGTCCGTATGAATCTTGCCGTGCCTCATCAATTCGCGGACCACCGCCGGCACGCCGCCAGCGCGATGATACTCCTCGCCGAGATAGAAGCCGGCCGGCTGCATGTTGACCAGCAGCGGAATGGCGTGGCCGACGCTCTGCCAGTCGTCGATCGAAAGCTCGACGCCGATGTGACGGGCGAGCGCGTTGAGATGGATCGGCGCGTTGGTCGAGCCGCCGATCGCCGAATTGACGACGATCGCGTTCTCGAAAGCCTTGCGGGTCAGGATGTCGGACGGCTTCAGATCCTCCCACACCATCTCCACCGCCCGCAGGCCGGTGGCGTAGGCGATCTGGCCGCGCTCGCGATAGGGCGCAGGGATCGCGGCGCAGCCCGGCAGCGACATGCCTAGCGCTTCGGCCAGCGAGTTCATCGTCGAGGCGGTGCCCATGGTGTTGCAATGGCCGACCGACGGCGCCGACGATGCGACGATCTCCATGAACTCTTCGTAGTCGATCTCGCCGGCGGCGAGGCGCTCGCGGGATTTCCAGACCACTGTGCCCGATCCGGAGCGTTCGCCATTATGCCAGCCGTTCAGCATCGGCCCGCCGGACAGCACGATCGCCGGGATGTTGACGGTCGCCGCCGCCATCAGGCAGGCTGGCGTGGTCTTGTCGCAACCTGTGGTCAGCACCACGCCGTCGAGCGGATAGCTGAACAGGATCTCGACTAGGCCGAGATAAGCGAGATTGCGATCGAGCGCCGCAGTCGGCCGCTTGCCGGTTTCCTGGATCGGATGCACCGGGAATTCCATCGCGATGCCGCCGGCGGCGCGGATGCCTTCGCGGACACGCTGCGCCAATTCCAGATGGTGGCGGTTGCACGGCGACAAATCGTTTCCGGTTTGCGCGATGCCGATGATCGGCTTGCCGGATTGCAGCTCGCCGCGGGTCAGCCCGTAGTTCAGATAGCGCTCGAGATACAGCGCGGTCATCGCAGGGTTGTGCGGGTCGTTGAACCATTCGCTGGAGCGGAGCTTGCGCCGGGCAGTCCCCGGGGTGATCTTGTTCATCGTCTCTCCCGCAGCGCACACTCCCGTTTGTCGGGCTCTTGAGCGTTTTGATGTTGAGTCATTCAGCGGAGACGCATGCTGACATGTCGTTCGCAGCTCCGCAATCGGCGGTCAAGCTGATCGGCGGAGTTAATTTGGTGGCGCGACAGAGTACGGAATTTCTGCTAAGATCATTGCAACAAAGATCCGGCCGGCGGCAACGACCGCACACAACAGGCCGGTCCCGGGAGGTGCTGTATGGCGTCGGTGCAGATTCACGACGTGCGGAAATCATTTGGCGGCTTCGAAGTCCTGCATGGCGTGACGGTTCCGATCGAGGACGGGGCGTTCGTCGTGCTGGTTGGCCCATCGGGCTGTGGCAAGTCGACCCTGCTGCGGATGCTGGCAGGCTTGGAAAAAATCACCTCCGGAACGATTTCGATCGGCGACCGCGTCGTCAACGACGTGCAGCCGAAAGAGCGCGACATTGCGATGGTGTTCCAGAACTACGCGTTGTATCCGCATATGACGGTCGCGCAGAACATGGGCTTTTCGCTGAAGCTGCGCGTCGCTGATCGGAACGAGATCGACCAGAAGGTCAATCGGGCCGCCGACATTCTCGATCTGCGGAAACTGCTCGAACGCTTCCCGCGCCAGCTCTCCGGCGGCCAGCGCCAGCGCGTGGCGATGGGCCGTGCGATCGTGCGCGACCCGCAGGTGTTTCTGTTCGACGAGCCGTTGTCGAATCTCGACGCCAAGCTGCGCGTGGCGATGCGCACCGAGATCAAGGAGCTGCATCAGCGGCTGAAGACCACCACCGTCTATGTCACGCACGACCAGATCGAGGCCATGACCATGGCCGACAAGATCGTGGTGATGCAGGACGGCATCGTCGAGCAGATGGGCGCGCCGCTCGATCTGTACGACAACCCGGCCAACAAATTCGTCGCCGGCTTCATCGGCTCGCCAGCGATGAATTTTCTCGACGGAACGTTGAAGGTCAATGGCGGCGAGCCCTTTGTCGAGACGGCCAATGGCGCGCGGCTGCCGATCAGCGAGGCGCCGGCGGGCAGCAATGAACGTCCGATCACCTACGGCATTCGCCCCGAGCATCTGGATTTCGCCGACAGCGGCATCGAGGCCGAGGTCGTCGTGGTCGAGCCGACCGGATCGGAAACCCAGATCGTCGCACGCGTCGGCGCGCAGGAAATCATCGCGGTGTTTCGCGAGCGCCATCAGGTGCAGCCGGGCGACGTCATTCACCTGCAGCCGCGGCCGAGCGTCGCCCATCTGTTCGACAAGGAGACCGGCCAACGCATCTGACGGTTTCAATCGAACAAATCAGTCGATCACCAACCGAGAGACCAAGCAAGAAGCGATACCAAGCAAAAGACAGGGAGTTAACGACCGATGACTGACTTCACATTCGATCGCCGCTCGTTGCTGAAGGGTGGCGCGCTGACTCTGGCCGCGGCGGCGACCATGTCCGCTGATCAATTGCTGGGTTATGCGAAGGCCTGGGCGCAGACCTCGCCGTGGAAGCCGGAAGCCGGCGCCAAGATCAATCTGCTGCGCTGGAAGCGCTTCGTCGAGGCCGAAGACGTCGCCTTCATGAAGATCGTCGATGCGTTCCAGAAGGCCAACAGCGTCACCATCAACGTTTCCAACGAATCCTACGACGACATCCAGCCGAAGGCTTCGGTCGCCGCCAATACCGGGCAGGGTCTCGATATGGTGTGGGGGCTGTATTCGCTGCCGTTCCTGTTCCCGAGCAAGTGCACCGACGTCTCCGACGTCGCCGACCATCTCGCCAAGAAGTGCGGCGGCTGGACCGATTCCGGCAAGGCCTATGGCATGCACAACGGCAAGTGGATCGGCATTCCGGTCGCGGCGACCGGCGGCCTCGTCAACTACCGCATCAGCGCGGCGGAGAAAGCGGGCCACAAGGAGTTTCCGAAGGACCTCGCCGGCTTCTCGGATCTGATCAAGGGCCTGAACAAGAACGGCACGCCGGCCGGAATGGCGCTCGGCCACGCCTCGGGCGACGCCAACAGCTGGCTGCACTGGGCGCTGTGGGCGCATGGCGGAAGGCTGATCGACAAGGACAACAAGGTCGTCGTCAATTCACCCGAGACCGCAAAGGCGCTGGAGTACACCAAGGGTCTGTACGACAGTTTTATTCCCGGCACGGCGTCGTGGAACGACGCGTCCAACAACAAGGCGTTTCTGGCCGGCCAGCTCTATCTCACCGTCAACGGCATCTCGATTTACGTGACGGCCAAGAAGGACGCCAAGGAGATGGCGGCGGACATCAACCACGCGCATCTGCCCGCCGGCGTCAGCGGCAAGACCCGCGAAATGCATCTCGGCTTTCCGATCCTGATCTACAACTTCACCAAGTTCCCGAACACCTGCAAGGCGTTCACCGCCTTCATGATGGAGCCGGAGCAGTTCAACCCGTGGGTCGAGGCGGCGCAGGGCTATCTGTCGCCGTTCCTGCTCGACTACGAGAAGAATCCGATGTGGACGGCGGACCCGAAGAACACCCCATATCGCGACGTCGGACGCACGGCGTCGACGCCGGCCGGCGACGGTCAGATGGGCGAGAACGCCGCCGCCGCGATCGCCGACTTCGTCGTGGTCGACATGTTCGCGAACTACTGCACCGGCCGCGAGGACGTGAAGACCGCGATGAGCAGCGCCGAACGCGCGGCGAAGCGGATCTTCCGGGCGTGAGGCGATTGACGACGCGAGAGTGGCGCGCGGCGCCAGCCTCCTTTCATTGCGGCAGGTAGACCGCATTGAAGCGATCAAGTTCGTCATTCCGGGATGCGCCCCTTGGGGCGCAGGCCTGGAATCCATACTCCCGGTGGTGGTTATGGATTCCGGGTTCGCGCTCCGCGCGCCCCGGAATGACGAACGGGTTGTTTGAGATCCGGCAAAATCGGTACCGAGGATGAACCAGCGCATGCCCCTTCAAGGAAGCAGCCGTCGATGAGCACCCTTCAAACAACATCGCCGGTGCGGACACGCGGCGGCGCGTCGGCGTGGCAGCGGCTCTCGACCAACCGCAACTGGCTGGCGCTGTGGTTCATGATGCCCGCCGCGGCGTTCCTGATCCTGTTCCTGGCCTATCCGCTCTTCCTCGGCGTGTGGATGAGCTTCACCGACGCGCGGATCGGCCGTGACGGCGTCTATGTCGGCGTCGAGAACTACGAATGGCTGTGGGACGACAGCATCTTCTGGCTGTCGGTGTTCAACACAATTCTCTACACCGCGGTCGCCAGCGCGATCAAATTCGCGGTCGGGCTGTATCTCGCGTTGCTGCTGAACCGGCACATGCCATTCAAGGCGATGATCCGCGCCGCGGTGCTGGTGCCGTTCATCGTACCCACCGTGCTGTCGGCGATCGCGTTCTGGTGGATCTACGATTCGCAATTTTCGATCGTCTCCTGGTCGCTGATCAAGCTCGGCGTGATCGATCAGAACATCAATTTCCTCGGCGACACCGCCTGGGCGCGGGCCAGCGTGATCTTCGCCAATATCTGGCGCGGCGTGCCGTTCGTCGCGATCACGCTGCTGGCCGGCCTGCAGACGGTGTCGCCGTCGCTGTACGAAGCGGCGACGCTCGACGGCGCGACCTCGTGGCAGCGCTTCCGCTACATCACCTATCCGCTGCTGACGCCGATCATTGCCGTGGTAATGACGTTCTCGGTGCTGTTCACCTTCACCGATTTTCAGCTGATCTGGGCGCTGACCCGCGGCGGTCCGGTCAACGCCACGCATCTGATGGCGACGTTGTCGTATCAGCGTGGAATTCTCTCCGGCCGGCTCGGCGAGGGTGCGGCGATCGCCACTGCGATGATCCCGTTCCTGCTGGCGGCGATCGCGATCTCCTGGTTCGGAATGCAGCGGCGCAAATGGCAGCAAGGAACGGACAATGACTGAGACCACCGCATCCGATCCGCGCCTCGCGAAATCGCCGACCATGACCAAGGACGACGACAGCGAGGGCATGAGCTATCTGGAGTCGCTGCCGCGACGGCTGGTGACGCTGTATCTGCCGCTGTTCATCATCGTCGTGATCTTGCTGTTTCCGTTTTACTGGATGGCGCTGACCTCGATCAAGCCGGACGAGCAGCTGATCGACATGGAGACCTACAACCCGTTCTGGGTTGTGAAGCCGACGCTGAAGCACATCTCGAAGCTGCTGTTCGAGACGCAATATCCGCGCTGGCTGTGGAACACGATGTATGTCGCGGCGGCGGCGACCACGCTGTCGATCGTGGCCAGCGTGCTCGCGGCCTATGCGATCGTGCGGTTGCGATTCCGCGGCGCCGACAGCGTCGGCGGCGCGATCTTCCTCGCTTATCTGGTGCCGCCCTCGATCCTGTTCATTCCGCTGGCGTCGGTGATCCAGGCCTACGGGCTGTTCGACTCGCCGCTATCGCTGATCCTGGTGTATCCGACGCTGCTGATCCCGTTCTCGACCTGGCTGTTGATGGGCTATTTCAAGACCATCCCGTTCGAGCTCGAGGAATGCGCGCTGATCGACGGCGCCTCGCGCTGGCAGATCCTCACCAAGATCATCGTGCCGCTGGCGGTGCCCGGATTGATCTCGGCCTTCATCTTCTCGTTCACGCTGTGCTGGAATGAGTTCATCTACGCGCTGACCTTTCTGCAATCGACGCCGAACAAGACCGTGCCGGTCGCGATCGTCAACGAATTCGTCGACGGCGACATCTACAAATGGGGCTCGCTGATGGCCGGCGCGCTGGTCGGCTCGCTGCCGCTGGTGATCCTCTACGCGTTCTTCGTCGAGCACTACGTCTCGGCGATGACGGGTGCGGTCAAGGAATAGCGCGGGCTGGATCTTGCGTCGAATGCCAACATTGGAAATTGTCATTCCGGGGCGCGCGCAGCGCGAACCCGGAATCCATAACCCCTGCAGGGGATATGGATTCCGGGCCTGCCACCAGTCGGCTCCGCCGCCTGGTAGCATCCCGGAATGACAGAAGAGAGGGGACGTTCCTTGCATATTCTGATTCTCGGCGCCGCCGGCATGGTCGGGCGCAAATTGGTGGATCGATTGCTGGCCGACGGCCATCTCGGCGATCGCGAGATCACCCGCATTACATTGCACGACGTGGTTGCCGCGGCGCAGCCGCTGGATGCGACGATCCCGGTCGAGATCGTCACCAGTGATTTCGCCGACGCCGCGAGCGCCGCGCCGCTGCTGGCGTCGCGGCCGCAAATCATCTTCCACCTCGCCGCGATCGTCTCCGGCGAAGCCGAGGCCGATTTCGACAAGGGCTACCGCATCAACCTCGATGGCACGCGGCATCTGCTGGAAGCGATCCGCGCGGTCGGCGACGGCTATCACCCGCGGCTGGTGTTCACCTCGTCGATCGCGGTGTTCGGTGCGCCGTTCCCCGAGAAGATCGGCGACGAGTTCCTGTCGACCCCCTTGACCAGCTACGGCACCCAGAAGGCGATCTGCGAACTCCTGATCGCCGACTATACCCGCCGGGGCTTTCTCGACGGCGTCGGCATTCGTTTGCCGACGATCTGCGTGCGGCCCGGCAGGCCGAACAAGGCGGCCTCCGGATTCTTCTCCAACATCATCCGCGAACCGCTGGCCGGGCAGGAGGCCGTGCTGCCGGTTTCCGACGACGTGATGCACTGGCACGCCTCGCCGCGCTCGGCGGTCGGTTTCCTGATCCACGCGGGCACGATGGACACAAAGGCGGTCGGCCCGCGGCGCAATCTTTCGATGCCCGGCCTCGCCGCGACCGTCGGCGAGCAGATTGCCGCGCTGGAGCGCGTCACCGGCAAGAATGTCGTCGCGCGGATCAGGCGCGAGCCGGACCCGGTGATCATGGGCATCGTCGCCGGCTGGCCGCGCAATTTTTCGACCGACCGCGCACGGCAGCTCGGTTTCACCACCGCCGAGAAGACCTTCGACGACATCATCCGGAATCACATCGACGACGAACTCGGCGGGAATTTCGTCGCCTGACGCGGCCGGCCGCCGGCCACCTCGCCCGCCAGACTTTTTGCCCTACCGGCATGACCGAGGCGGGGGGTGCCTTTTGGCTGACGGCCGTCCTATATTGCGGGCAAATCACTACCACCCTGTCTTGAGGAGAAACGCCATGACCGCCAGCATCGTTGGATGGGCGCATATGCCCTTCGGCAAGTTCGACGCCGAGACGGTGGAGAGCATGATCGTCCGTGTCGCGAACGAGGCCATCGCGGACGCCGGTATCGCGGCGGGCGACGTCGATGAAATCGTGCTCGGTCATTTCAACGCCGGCTTCTCGCCGCAGGATTTCACCGCGGCGCTGGTGCTGCAGGCCGATCCGGCGCTGCGCTTCAAGCCCGCCACCCGCGTCGAGAACGCCTGCGCCACCGGCTCCGCCGCCGTGCATCAGGGTATCCGCGCCATCGAAGCCGGCCACGCCAAGGTGGTCCTGGTCGTCGGTGTCGAGCAGATGACCCGGACGCCGGGTCCGGAGATCGGCAAGAACCTGCTGCGCGCCTCGTATCTGCCGGAAGACGGCGAGACGCCTGCCGGCTTCGCCGGCGTGTTCGGCATCATTGCGCAGAAGTACTTTCAGAAATACGGCGACCAGTCCGACGCCCTCGCAATGATCGCCGCCAAGAATCACCACAACGGCGTGTCGAATCCCTACGCGCAGATGCGCAAGGACGTTGGCTTCGAGTTCTGTCGCGCTGAGGGCGACAAGAACCCGTTCGTCGCCGGTCCCTTGAAGCGCACCGACTGCTCGCTGGTGTCCGACGGTGCGGCGGCCCTGGTGCTGACCTCCGCCGAGAACGCCAAGACGATGGGCAAGGCCGTCAACATCCGCGCCACCGCACACGCGCAGGACTTCCTGCCGATGTCGAAGCGCGACATCCTGCAGTTCGAAGGCTGCACGCTCGCCTGGCAGCGTGCGCTGGAGCAGGCCGGCGTCACGCTGAACGATCTGTCCTTCGTCGAGACCCATGACTGCTTCACCATCGCCGAATTGATCGAGTATGAAGCGATGGGGCTGACGCCGAAGGGGCAGGGCGCGCGCGCGATCAAGGAAGGCTGGACTCTGAAGACCGGCAAGCTGCCGATCAATCCGTCCGGCGGTCTCAAGGCCAAGGGCCATCCGATCGGCGCCACCGGCGTGTCGATGCACGTGCTGACCGCGATGCAGCTGCTCGGCCAGGCGCCGGAAGGGATGCAGATCAAGGACGCCAAGCTCGGCGGCATCTTCAACATGGGCGGCGCCGCGGTCGCCAACTACGTGTCGGTGCTCGAGCCGGCGAAGTAACGCTTGCCGGTTGGAGTCTGGCGATGAATCTGGCCGAATGGCTCGCAGCGAGCGCCCGGCTTCGGCCCGGCGCGCCCGCGCTGCTGCGTGGCGCGACGATCGAGGCCGACTACGCGACGTTTGCAGGGCGCGCGGCGGCTCTCGCCGCGGCGCTGGCGCGTGACTACAACATCGCGCCCGGCGACCGCGTCGCGCTGTTCGCGACCAACTGCACGCAATATCTCGAGGCGCTCTACGGCATCTGGTGGGCGGGCGCGGTCGCGATTCCGATCAACGCCAAGCTGCACGGCCGCGAGGCGGCGTGGATCTGCAGCAACGCGGAGGCGAAGCTCGCCTTGATCTGCGACGACACCGCCGCCTCGCTCGGCGAGGCGGTGGACGATCTGCCGTCCGGCATGTCGACCCTGTCGGTGGACAGCGATGAGTATCACCGAGCCCGCAGTGGCGGCGGCGACAAGGTCCCGGTCGCGCGGGAGGACAACGACCTCGCCTGGCTGTTCTACACCTCGGGCACAACCGGCCGGCCGAAGGGCGTGATGCTCAGCCACGGCAATCTGATCGCGATGTCGTTGTGCTATCTCGCCGACGTCGACGCCGTGTCGCCGGACGATGCGGCGCTCTACGCCGCGCCGATTTCGCACGGCGCGGGGCTGTACAATTTCATCCACGTTCGGTTCGGCGCGCGCCATGTCGTGCCGGATTCCGGCGGCTTCGATCCCGACGAAGTCCTCGACCTCGGCAAACAGCTCGGCAACGTCGCGATGTTCGCAGCGCCGACCATGGTGCGGCGGCTGGTCGACGCCGCGAGACGCCGCGGCGAGCGTGGCGAGGGGCTGCGCACCATCGTGTATGGCGGCGGGCCGATGTATCTCGCCGACATCCGCGATGCGATCGATGTGATGGGCCAGCGCTTCGTGCAAATCTACGGTCAGGGCGAATCGCCGATGACGATCACTTCGCTGAAGCGCGAGCAGCACGCCGACGTCGATCATCCGCGCTATCTGCAGCGGCTGGCGTCGGTCGGTGTCGCGCAAAGCGCACTGTCGGTGCGGATCACCGGCGTCGATGGCGAGGTGCTGCCGGCTGGCGAGACCGGCGAGATCGAGGCCAAGGGTCCGACCGTGATGCTCGGCTATTGGAACAATCCCGACGCCAATGCCGAGACGCTCAAGAACGGCTGGCTCCGAACCGGCGATGTCGGTCGTCTTGATGAAGACGGCTTCCTGACGCTGTCCGATCGCTCCAAGGATGTGATCATTTCCGGCGGCACCAATATCTATCCGCGCGAGGTCGAGGAAGCGCTGCTGACGCATCCCGCGGTGCGTGAGGTGTCGGCGATCGGCGTCGCCGATCCGGAATGGGGCGAGAACGTCGTCGCCTGCGTGGTGCTTGCGGAAGGGACGGCGCCCGACGATGCCGCGCTCGACGCGCATTGCCTCAATGCGATCGCGCGCTTCAAGCGTCCGAAGCGCTACGTCTTTCTCGAAAGCCTACCGAAGAACAATTACGGCAAGGTGCTGAAGACCGAGCTGCGCAAGATGGTGAAGTAAGCGTCCGGTCGCATGGCGCACCGACCCTCATTCTGAGGCGCGAGCGCGGCGAGCCTCGAAGGATGATTGGTGTGGCGGGCGCGTCCCGCCGTCGCCCTTCGAGGGCCGCTGCGCGGCCACCTCAGGGGACGGCTCTCTAACGCCGTGCGGACGTTCTTCGATCAGATCGCGCTCGATAGCCTTCCCACCAGCGCCGGCCGTTCATCGCCGTCGAGCCACAGCGCGAAGTCGTCGCCGTGCGGCGAGCGGCACGCGCGCAGCGTGACGTCGCGGCCGAAATACACCGGTCCCTTGAGCCATAGTTCGAGTTGCTGCGCCGGCGCGTCCGCATCGGCGATGTGACCGAGGCATTGCGCGACGATGCGCTGCGGATGCGCCGACGCCGCAGCAAACCCGGTTCGTCGCGCGTAAGCGTCCAGCAGATGCAATGGATTGTAATCGCCGGTCAGCCCCGCGAAGCGCAGGCGTCGGCCGCCATCGATGGTCCATCGCGCCACCGGCGCGAGGGTCGGATCAACAACCGGGGACATCGCCGATGCGCCCTCGGCCGGGCCGCGCGAAAACAGCGGCTGGAAACGGCCGCGGTAATAGAAAGTCGTGATGCTCTCCCACGGGCAATCGTCGCCTTGCAGCAGTTGCGCGTGGATGTCGAGCTCGATGCCCTTGTCGTGCACGCGCCAGGCGATCGCCCGCACGATCAGGTCGGACGGATAGGCGACCTTGATCTCGCCGCGGCGGATCAACCGGTTGCGCAGCTGCAGCGCGCGCCAGATCGGTAGCGGCCATTGCGGATGAATCAGCATCGCCATCGTCAGGCGGAATCCAGTGACGTGCGGCGCGAGCAGCAACAGCCGATCGGTGGTCGTGTCGTCGTCGCGGCCGGCGAGCCGCTGCAGCACGCCGAGCGCATCCTTGCTGATCCGGTAGTCGCGCCAGATGAAGCTGAACTCCGGAAAGCCGTGCTTTGCGTTCCAGCCCGGCGACGGCCACAACGCGCCGAGCGCCATCGTCGCCACGAACGGTGGCGCAAGGAAGGTCTTGTGATGTGTCGTCATCTGGCGTGCTCTGGCGTCGGGATCGCAGCTGTTCCGGCTTGCTCACCCAGTGGACTATCTGGGTCGCCGCGGTCAATGAGGACGCTCAACGTTTCCGCGGCGCGGAACATCGCGCGCCGCAAGTGGCGGCGCAGAGGCGCCATGCCGCGGGCCAGCTTGATCTTCGCGATCGCTCCACGCTACACGGGAGCGACGGCGCCGCCGAGAGCGCCGCTAAATGCACCAGGGAGCACACGCGGCGATGGGGCCACTCGAGGGCGTGAAGATCGTCGACATGACGTCGGTGCTGATGGGGCCCTATGCGACCCAGATGCTCGGCGACTACGGCGCCGACGTGGTCAAGATCGAGGCCCCCGAAGGAGATGTCACGCGGCAGATCGGGCCTGCGCGCCACCCCGACATGGGCCCGGTGTTCCTCAATACGAACCGCAACAAGCGCAGCATTTGCCTCGACCTCAAGCACCCCGCCGGCCGTGACGCCGCGCTTCGACTGATCGCGACCGCCGATGTGCTGGTCTATAATGTACGGCCGCAGGCGATGGCGCGGCTGCGCCTCGGCTACAACGAGGTCGCCGCGATCAACCCGCGGTTGATCTATGCCGGCGTATTCGGCTTCGGCCAGGATGGACCCTACGCGGCGAAGCCGGCTTATGACGATCTGATCCAGGGCGCCACCGCGCTGCCGTCGCTCAACGCCCGCGTCGGCGACGGCACGCCGCGCTACGTGCCGAACGCGCTGGTCGATCGTATTGTCGGTCTCACCGCCGTTGGGGCGATCTGCGCCAGCCTGGTGCATCGCGATCGGACCGGGCAGGGCCAGCGCGTCGATATTCCGATGTTCGAAACGATGGCGAGCTTCGTGATGGGCGATCACCTCGGCGGGCTCACTTACGAGCCGCCGCTCGATCGTGGCGGCTATGCGCGGCATCTGTCGCCGGACCGGCGTCCGTACCAGACCGCAGACGGTTACATCTGCGCGATGGTCTACAACGACAAGCAATGGTTCAGTTTCCTGCGCGCGGTCGGCCGCGACGATCTGCTGGCCGACGAGCGCTACACCAGCTTCGCCAGGCGCGCGGTGAATATCGACGTGGTCTATGCCGAGCTGGCGCGGATTTTTCAGACGCGCACCACGGCGCAATGGACCCGGCTGCTCGACGAAGCCGATGTTCCGGCGATGCGGATGCACGACCTCGAGAGCATTCTCGACGATCCGCATCTGGTCGCGACTGATTTCTTCGCTGTGGTCGAGCATCCGAGCGAAGGCGCAATCCGCGACATGAAAGTGTCGGCGACGTGGTCCGCAACCCCGGTCGAACGCCAGCGCTTCGCGCCTCGGCTCGGCGAGCAAGGCGCTGAGGTGCTGGCCGAGGCGGGCTATGCGAAGGATGAGATAGCGGCGCTGGCGGCGTGCGGTGCGTTGAAGCTGCCCGCAGCGACTGGACAGAGTTGAGGCGATGAAAGCTCTTACTGATCATTGTGGAAAACCTCTCCATCGTCATTCCGGGGCACCGCGTAGCGGCGAACCCGGAATCCATAACCACCGTCAGGGAGTATGGATTCCGGGCCCGCGCCAAGGGGCGCGTCCCGGAATGACGGACGATGGGGTGATGCTAAGCGCCGGGCGCGCGTCATGAGCTACATCACCGGTACAGGCCTCACCCCGTTCGGCAAGATCGAAGGCTCGACCACGCTGTCGCTGATGCGCGAGGCGGCCGAGCTGGCCGTCGCCGACGCCGGGCTCGCGCGGAACGATATCGACGGGCTGCTGTGCGGCTATTCGACGACGATGCCGCACATCATGCTGGCCACGGTGTTCGCCGAGCATTTCGGCATCCGGCCGAGTTACTGCCACGCGATACAGGTCGGCGGTGCCACCGGGATGGCAATGGCGATGCTGGCGCATCAGCTCGTCGAAAGTGGTGCGGCGAAGAACATCCTGGTTGTCGGCGGCGAGAACCGGCTGACCGGCCAGAGCCGCGACGCTTCCGTGCAGGCGCTGGCGCAGGTCGGCCATCCGACTTACGAAGTGCCGCTGGGGCCGACCATTCCTGCCTATTACGGCCTGGTCGCGTCGCGCTACATGCACGATCACGGCGTCACCGAAGAGGACCTCGCCGAATTCGCGGTGCTGATGCGCGCACATGCGGTGACCCATCCCGGCGCGCAGTTTCGCGATTCCATCAGCGTCGCCGAGGTGATGGCGTCGAAGCCTATTGCCTCGCCGCTGAAACTGCTCGATTGCTGCCCGGTGTCGGACGGCGGCGCGGCGCTGGTGATCAGCGCCGAGCCGACCACGGCGCATCGCGTCAAGGTGCGCGGCTGCGCCCAGGCGCATACTCATCAGCACGTCACCGCGATGCCGGCCGCGGGGCCATCGGGAGCGGAGCTTGCAGTGGAGCGGGCGAAAGCGGCGAGCGGTGTGGCGATCGGCGATGTCCGCTACGCCGCGGTCTATGACAGCTTCACCATCACGCTGTTGATGCTACTCGAAGACCTCGGCCTCGCCAAACGCGGCGAAGCCGCCGCGCAAGCGCGCAGTGGGCATTTCTCGCGCGCTGGCGTGATGCCCCTGAATACCCATGGCGGGCTGCTGAGCTACGGCCATTGCGGCGTCGGCGGGGCGATGGCGCATCTGGTGGAGACCCATCTGCAGATGACCGGTCGCGCCGGCGATCGTCAGGTCCGCGACGCCTCGGTGGCGCTGCTGCACGGCGACGGCGGCGTGCTGTCGTCGCATGTCAGCATGTTTCTGGAGCGGGTGCGATGAGCATGGCGACGATGTCGGACTGGACCAGGGGCGCGGAGGCGATCGTCTATCAGCGCTGCAACGCCTGCGGCGCGGCGCAGTACTTCCGCCGCGACTTCTGCGCCGACTGCGGCGGTGGCGATCTCGCCACGCTGCGGGCGAGTGGCGCGGGCACGGTTCATGCCGCGACGCTGGTGTGCCGCGCCGCGACGGCGGAGGCGCGTGAGCACGTGCCGTTCAAGATCGTGCTGATCGACGCCGCCGAGGGTTTCCGCATGATGGCGCACGGCGCCAATGATCTCGCCATCGGCGATTCCGTGCGCGCGGGGTTTGCGCACTTCACCGGTCGCCTCGTTCCGTATTTCGAAAGGACTGCCTCATGAGCCGCCTGCGCGCTGCCCTCGACCCGACATCCGTCGCCATCATCGGCGCCTCGGACAATCCCAACAAGGTCGGCGGCCGGCCGGTGCATTTTCTCGACAAATTCGGCTTCAAGGGCAAGGTCTATCCGATCAATCCGAGCCGGCCGGAAATCCAGGGCCACAAGAGCTACGCCTCGCTCGCTGATCTGCCCGAAGCGCCGGAGATGGTGATCGTCGCGGTCGCCGGCGACAACGCGATCGCCGCGGTCGAGGATTGCGCCGCTGCCGGCGTCAAGATCGCGGTGGTGATGGCGTCGGGCTTCGGCGAAGTCGATGCGGTCGAAGGCAAGGCGAAAGAGCGCCGCATGGTCGCCGCCGCGCACAAGGCCGGGATGCGGATCGTCGGTCCGAACTCGCAGGGGCTGGCGAATTTCGGCACCGGCGCGATCGCGTCGTTCTCGACGATGTTCATGGACATGGATCGCGCGGAGGGGCACGTCGCGATGCTGAGCCAGTCGGGCGCGCTGTCGACCGTGCCGGTCGGCTTCCTGCGGCAGAAGGGCATCGGCGTCCGCCACACCCACGCCACCGGCAACGATGCCGATATCACCGTCGGCGAGCTCGCCTGCGCGGTCGCGGAGGACCCGGAAGTCAGGCTGATGCTGCTCTATCTCGAGAGCATTCCGGACAAGAAGTATCTCGAAGAACTGGCGTCGATCGCGCTGGATCGCGATCTGCCGATCATCGCGCTGAAATCGGGCCGCACCGAAGCCGGAAAGCAGGCGGCGCAATCGCACACCGGCGCGCTCGCGAATGAAGACCGCGTCGTCGATGCGTTCTTCGAACATCACGGCATCTGGCGCGCGCCGGACATGCGCGGATTGGTCGAAGCGACCGAGCTGTATCTCAAGGGCTGGAAGCCGCAGGGGCGGCGGCTGGTGGCGATCAGCAATTCCGGCGCGGTCTGCGTGCTGACCGCCGACGCCGCGACCAGCGTCGGAATGCCGATGGCGAAGCTCGCGCCACAGACCGACGCCAAGCTGAAGGGCATTCTGCCGAGCTTCGCCACCACCACCAACCCGATCGACCTCACCGCGGCGTTGCTGTCGAACAGCGCGCTGTTCGGCGACATCCTGCCGGTCATCGCCGAAGACCCCGCCGCCGACGCGTTCCTGATCGGTGTGCCGGTCGCCGGGCCCGGCTACGACGTCGAGGCGTTTTCGCGCGACGCCGCGGCGTTCGGCAAGCAGACCGGCAAGCCGCTGGTGGTGGCGGCGACGCAGCCGAGCGTGGCGCAGGCGTTCGCGGCCAACGGCACCTCGGTTTTCCCGACCGAAGTCGAGGCGGTGACGGCGCTGCACCAGTTCCTCGCGCATCGCGAGCTGATGGCCACGGCCCGCGAGCGACGCCGGACACACAATGCGAGCGAAGCGCCGGTCGCAACGCGCTCCAGCGCGCTGATGCTCAATGAGGCCGATAGCCTGGCGCTGCTGGCGTCGCGCGGCATCCCCGTCGTGCCGCATCGGCTGTGCCTGTCGCGCAACGAGGCGGTCGCGGCATTCACGATGATCGGCGGCCCCGTGGTGGTGAAGGGCTGTTCGGCCGATATCGCGCACAAATCCGAACTCGGCCTGGTCCGGCTCGGCGTGACTTCGGCAGATGCGACCGGCGACATCTTCACCGAGATGGAGCAGATCATCGCCAGGAATGGCTCACGCTTCGACGGTGTGATCGTCGCGGCGATGGCCGGCGGGCGGCGCGAGATGATGATCGGCGCGCATCGCGATCCGGTGTTCGGTCCGGTGGTGGTGGTCGGCGACGGCGGCAAATATGTCGAGATTTTCCGCGATACCAAGCTGCTGCTGCCGCCGTTCAGCGCCGACGACGTCCGCGAGGCGTTGCGGACGCTGCGGGTCGCGCCGCTGTTCGCCGGGGTGCGCGGCGAGGAACCGATGGATCTCGACGCGCTCACCGACGCCGTGGTCAAGATCGGGGAGCTGATGCGCGATCCCGCTGCGCGCGTAGTCAGCCTCGACCTCAACCCGGTGATGCTCGGCAGCGCCGGCAAGGGTTGCGTGGTCGTCGACGCCGTGGTGTTTCACGGCGCCTGACGGGATCGGTTGCGGCGCCGGTCACGAGGCCGACGGCCGCGTCGACGGCCGCAACAGGCCGCTCTCGCCGCCGCGCCGGAGGAGAAGCACTGCGATCAGCACGGTCGGCGCGAGGATGCAGAGGCCGAGCCCGGTGATCTGGATCTGTGACAGCGGATTGATGCCGCCGCCGGGCGTCGCCAGCACGAAGCCGCCGATCACCAGCGCGATCCGCAGCGGCCATTCCGCCGCGCCGGCCCGGCGCAGATCGCCGATGCCGATCTGATAGCCCTGGATGCCGCCGCAGATGAACAGCGTGCCGATCGCCGCCAGCGCCATCAGGCCGATCGCGGCCAGATACGGGTCCGGTCCCTGCATCACCAGCGCCGGGTTCATCACGAAGAAGAACGGGATGAAATAGATGATGCTGCCGACCCACATCGATTCCCAGCCGGTCTTCATCGCCGGCGATCCGGCGATCCCGGCCGCGGCGAACGAGGCGATCGCGACCGGTGGCGTGATCGACGACAGCATCCCCCAGTAGAAGATGAACATGTGCACCGCCATGCGGTTCAGCCCGAGCTTCTCCAACGCCGGCGCCACCAGAATGGCGAGGAAGATGTAACAGGCGGTCGTCGTCAGCCCGAGACCGAGGACCAGGCTCGTCACCGCGCACATCACCAACAGCAGGAAGGCGTTGTCGCCGGCGATCCGCAGCAGGTCGCCCGCGAGGCTGGAGATCACGCCTGTCATCGAAAAGGCGCCGATCAACAGGCCGCATCCGGCGAGAATGCCGACCAGTTCGACGAAGGTGCGGCCGTTGACCTCGAAGAACCGGCCGATGGTCGCGAGCGTCCAGCGGGTATCCTTCGAGAAGATCTGGTTGAGCACCAAGAGCAGCGCGGTGGCGTAGAACGGCGCGTGGCTTTCGCGCTTGAAGTGCAGCAGCATCACCACCAGCAGCGCGATGACGAAGACGTAGTACCAGCCTTCCTTCAGCGTCTGAATCACGCTCGGCAGTTCGGCGCGCGGGATGCCTTCCAGCCCGTGCCGCGCGGCGTAGGAATCCACCTGCATGAACAGGCCGATGTAGTAGAGCGTGGCCGGAATGATCGCGGCGACCGCGACCTCGGCGTAGGAAACGTTGAGGAATTGCGCGATCACGAAGGCGGTGGCGCCCATCACCGGCGGCGCCAGCACAGCGCCGGTCGAGGCGCAGGCTTCGATCGCGGCGGCATAAGAGGCGCGGAACCCGCTCTTCTTCATCACCGGGATGGTCATGGTCCCGGCGGTCAGCACGTTGGAGATGATCGAGCCCGACATCATGCCGAGCAGGCCGGAGGCGAAGATGCACACTTTCGCGGCGCCGCCGCGGAAGGTGCCGCAGATCGCAAAGGAAAGGTTGATGAAGAACTTGCCGGCGCCGGTCATCATCAGCGCGGTGCCGAACACCAGGAAGCCGATCACGGTGTCGGCAAAGGCCTGGATCGGAATTCCGAGCAGGCTCTCGCCGGACAGGACGTGATAGGCGGTCGCCTGTTCCAGCGTCGACTGCGAGCCGCCGAGCGGGCCGAGCCATCTCGCGCCGGCGAACAGCGGATACACCGTGAACGGAAACACGCAGAGCAGCAGGCTCCAGCCGCCGGTCCGCCGCAGCGCCTCCATCAGAAGCGCCCACATCGCCAATCCGGCGATGAACACCTGGGTCGGCGCGCCGCCGAACTCCCAGCCGGCCTCGGCCGCCTTGCGGATGTAGCTCATCAACACCAGCGCCGACGCGACCGTCAGTGTGAACAGTACGATGTCGTACCATGGCACGCGGTCGAGCCGCGCTTGCGCCGAGCCCGGAAAGATCAGGAAGGTGAACGGCAGCATTAGGGCGATCAGGAGATAAAAGTACTCCGTATTGAGCTGGGTGTAGTCGATGAAGAACCGCAGCGAGAATTGCTGGTTGATGCACAGCAGAATGGTCGCGGCGGCGGCGGCGATCAGCGCCCATCGCCAGAAGCCGTGCAGGGTGCGAACCCGCGTGACTTCGGCTTCCTGCATGTTGTCGACCGAATGCGGATCGTCGAACACGATCCGTTTGGTCGGGCGAGAGGCGTGCTGGTCTGCGCGCATGGCGTTGTCCCCCGGTGGCCGCGTCGGGGATTACTGCTCGAAGCCGTTCGGCATTGCTTCCTTCTTCAGCGCGGCCGCGCGCGCCGCCATCCAGCCGTCGAGAAACTCCTTGTCGCCGGACGGCGCCGAACCCACATAGGTCTTCCACGCGGCGGCGAGCACACCCTGGCGCTTGATCAGCCCGTCATTGTGGGTCTGATCCTCCGGACTCCATTGTCCGGCCTCCTGCAGCGCCTTCACTGCGCCGGGATGGAACGGGACCACCCATTTCATCGTCTGTGTCTTCACCGCGAGCCCGGCGGCCCCCGGCGCGCTGTCCTTATAGGTGTCGTAGTTGACGATCATCGATTTGGTGATCGCGTAGATCTGATCGGCCGGCTGTGAGCCGTAGACGGTCGCGATCGGGTAGGGGTAGTGCGACAGTTCGATCGGCTTGCCCGGCTCGTGCGCCGCGCCGCAGGTCGACACATGCGGCTTGAAGAACGGCGCGACTTTCATGACGCGTTCCCAGGCCGCCTTGTCGGCGTGGGGCATCGGCGGCCACATCAACCCGCGCGGCGAATTCTCGACCTCCTTCGCGGGGCCGGTGATGGTCGTTCCGAAGGTGGCGTCGACGTCGTTGTTGATCAGCCCCTTCCACATCGCGCCGTAGCTGGCGAATTCGATGATCTTGACGTCCTTCTGGGTGAGGCCGCCATAGGCGATGATGCCGAGCGTGTTCTGGTTCACCGCCGGCGAGCCGACCACGAAGCCGACGCGCTTGCCGCGCAGATCCTTGATCTCTTTGACGCCGGCGTCCTTGGCGACGCCGAGCGATGTCGCGCTGCAGTCGACCACGCTGAGCGAGATCTGCAGCGACTGCGGTCCCCATTCCTTGGCGCCGAACTCGAACACGCCCTCTTGCGCGAAATACGTGCCGGACCCCATCCAGGCCATTTGGGCGCGGCCGGCGCGCAGCGGCGCGAGGCGGGCGACGTCGTTGCCGGCGGGCAGCACGCGCACGTCGGTGCTGTACTTGTCCTTCATCATCTTGCCGATCGCGACCGCGATGTTGAAGCCGGCGGTCCCGGTGTCGTAAGCGGTGAACGTCATCGTCGACGGCAGCTTCGGCTCATCTGCCGCCGCGCCGGTGGTGACGAAAACGGCGCACGAGATGGCGATGGTCGCCAGCGGACCAAACCGTCGGATCATGTCTCTCTCCCCAGATGCATTCGCTCGAGCGAATAGCTTTTTGAGGATCATGTCATCGCGAATAGATGTTAGCAACGCCGAGTGGGTCGATTGCCGTGCCGGTGTGTGGACAGATCGTCGCTGTGCAATGCGGCATGAAGTCGCTGAACGTTCGATCCGACTGGCCGCGGTGCGTCGCCGTTCAGGTCTCGATCACGGCGAGCAACTGGCCTTCGGCGACGACGTCATCGAGGCTGACATGCAGCGCCATCAGAGTTCCGCCGACGGGCGCGGAACAGGAATCTTCATCGCTTCGACAAACGGCGAAATGGCTCCGTCGCCGATGTCGTTACCGACCGCGACCGGCAATACGCAGACGCGCCCGCAACCTCGGTGGCGATCTTGATGTCGGGCATGGTGCCTCCGGCGTCTGAGCTCGCGCGCGCTGAGTTTCACCGGCGGTATCACGGAAAAATCTTGCGCTGAGTGGTCGAACAGCAGCGGGCGCTCCCGGCTTGTTTGTGTTGTCGACACAGATTGCGTGATGTAGCGTTGTGTTCAAGTGGAAATATATTCCGCAGAATGAAATCAAGAAATGTGCGTCGTTCCTGAACGATGGACGCTCCCGGCGCGGCGCATTGGGCATCAAGAACCAGCGGGAAGAAATAGGATGGGACGACGCTCGGAACGGCTCTGCAGGCAGGGTGGCAGTGGCGAATTCGCCGGCGAAGGCGATGTGATCCAGGTGGTGTCGCGCGCCTTCGACGTGTTGCGCTGCTTCGAGGGCGCTGAGGCTCGTCTCGGCAATCTCGAGATCTCCAATCGCTGCGGACTGCCGCGCTCGACGGTGTCGCGGCTGACCCACACGCTGACGCGGATGGGCCAGCTGGTGTATCTGCCGCGTGACCAGAAATATCGCATCGGCCCGAGCGCGGTGGCGATGAGTACGGCGATGATGCGCGGGCTGCAGCTGCGCAGTCTGATCCGGGCGCGGCTGCAGGAAGTCGCCGATCAGATCCCCGGCACGATCGGGTTCCTGATTCCGGACCGCTTTCATCTTGTATACTTTGAATATGCCCGCGCGCCGCATGCGTCGGGTCTGCAATCGACGACCGGCAGCCGGATTGCGATGACGCTTACGGCTGGCGGTCATGCCTACACAGCGGCGCTGGAAGAGGACGCTGCCAACGCGCTGCTGACCGAAATGGAGCGCGAATTCCCGGAGCACGCGCCGCTGCTGCGCAGCCGCCTCGAGGCCAATCGCGCGATGCTGCGCGAGCGCGGCTACGTGATCTCCTGCGGACTGTTCAGCCCGCGCATTAACGGCATCGCAGTGCCGATGTGGTCGCCGCAGTACCAGACCTATGTCGTGGTCAATATCGGCCTGTTGTCCGCGATGTACGACGAGCAGCGGATTCACGACGAGGTTGCGCCGGTGCTGCTGCGGCTGAGCGCGACGATCGACGCCCTGATACAGAACGCCGATGGCGGACTGCTGGCAGCCGGCGCGGGGAAGCCGACAGGCCGGACGGGAACGGCGACCGCGGCCCGACGAACCGACCCGCGCAGCATCCGCGCAGTGGACGAGCGGCGTCGACACGGTCAGGTGCCGGCCTGATCAACGACGGCTGGCCCTCCAGCCTCGTCCTTCGAGACGCGGCGAAGACGCCGCTCCTCAGGACGAGGTTCAGCAAAGTGCGGGGAGGCCGAGCCGTCGCTCGGCCCTCATGGTGAGGAGGCGCAAAGCGCCGTCTCGAGCCATGAGCTGATTTACTGCTTCCTACGCCGCCATTGGCCGCGGATGCTTGCTGATCATGAGCACGACCGCCGCCGCGATGATGCACAGCGCGCCGGCCACGAAGAACGCCGGCAGATAGCTCAGCAGTACGGTGCGCGACAGCCCGGCGCCGAACGAGGCGGCGGCCGCGCCCAATTGGTGACCTGCGAAGATCCAGCCGAACACCAGCCCGGCGCGCTCTGGGCCGAATTTCTGTGCGGTGAGCCGCACCGTCGGCGGCACCGTGGCGATCCAGTCGAGGCCGTAGAACAGCGCGAACAGCGACAGGCCGTAGAGGGTGAAATCGCTGAACGGCAGGAACAGCAGCGATAGGCCGCGCAGCCCGTAATACCAGAACAGCAGCCAGCGATTGTCGTAGCGGTCCGACAGCCAGCCCGACAGAATCGTGCCGACGAAATCGAAGATCCCCATCGCCGCGAGCAGGCCCGCCGCCTGCACCTGCGGAATGCCGAAATCGGCGCAAAGCGGGATCAGGTGAACCTGGATCAGCCCGTTGGTCGACGCGCCGCAGATGAAGAAGGTCCCGAACAGGATCCAGAACACCCGGGTCTTCGCCGCGTCGCGGAGTGCGCCCAGCGCCGCCGCCACGATCGGGGCGTTGGCGGGCGGGGGCGGCGGCAGCGGCTCGGTGCCCGTATCGCCGAACGGCCGCAACCCGAGATCGCTCGGCCGGTCGCGCATCATCAGCAGCACGCCCATCGCCGCGACGCCGAGGCCGGCGCACAGCAGCAGCAGCGCGGCGCGCCAGCCGAGCCGTTCGGTGAGGCTCGCCAGCAATGGCAGGAATACCAGTTGCCCGGTGGCGATGCTGGCGGTGAGGATGCCGACCACGAGGCCGCGACGATCGTTGAACCAGCGCGTGGCGACGGTGGCGCCCAGCACCATCGCGGTCAGCCCGGTGCCTATTCCGACCGCGAGCCCCCACAGAACCATCAACTGCCAGACCTGTGTCATCGCCACCGAGCCGACCAGGCTCAGCGCGACGATCACCTGACCGGCGAGCACGATGTTGCGCAGCCCGTAGCGGTTCATCAGCGCCGCCGCGAACGGCGCCATCAGTCCGAACAGAACGAAGCGGACCGACAGCGCCGAGGAAATCTCCGCGGTGGTCCAGCCGAACTCCTGCTGCAGCGGCAGGATGAAGACGCCCGGCGCGCCGACCGCGCCGGCCGAGACCAGTGTGGTCAGGAAGGTGACGCCGACCATCACCCAGCCGTAGTGGATGTCGCGGCGGGCGAGGGTGGCGGCGAGGGCGTTGGAGATCATCTGGGGCACCTGCGGAGTCGTGCGAGAGTTGGCGTTGCGGGCGGCCGAAGCGGGAGCGGGCTAGTGAGTGTCGCGCTCGATTGCAATCGCGGTGGCTTCACCGCCGCCGATGCACAGCGCCGCGACGCCGCGTTTCAGGCCGCGTGCCTGCAGCGCGTGCAGCAGGGTCACGATCAGCCGCGCGCCGGTGGCGCCGATCGGGTGGCCGAGCGCGCAGGCGCCGCCATTGACGTTGAGCCTGTCGCGCGGAATATCGAGGTCCTGTTGCGCCGCCATTGCCACCACCGCGAAGGCCTCGTTGATTTCGAACAGGTCGACGTCCTTGACGTTCCAGCCGACCTTGTCGAGGAGTTTACGGATCGCCGGGATCGGCGCGGTGGTGAACCATTGCGGCTCCTGGCTGTGGGTGGCATGGCCCCTGATCTCGGCCAGTCGCGGCAAGCCGTCGCGTTCAGCGAGCGAGCGCCGCGCCAGAATCAGCGCCGCGGCGCCGTCGGCATTGCCGGAGGAGGCCGCCGGCGTGATCGTGCCGCCGGCGCGGAACGCCGGCTTCAAAGCGGGGATCTTCGCCGGATCGACCTTCAGCGGGTGTTCGTCATTGGCGATTTCGCGCGGTCCGGCCTTGTCGGTCACGGTGACCGGCACAATCTCCGCATGGAACGCGCCGGTCTGAACCGCATTGCGGGCGCGGGTCAGCGTCTCGATCGCATAGGCGTCCTGGTCGGCGCGGGTGAACTGATAGGCCTCGGCGGTGGCCTCGCCGAAATCGCCCATCGACCGACCGCTCTCATAGGCGTCTTCCAGGCCGTCCATCAGCATGTGGTCGATGATCCGGTCGTGGCCGACGCGATAGCCGCTGCGCGCCTTGGCCAGCAGATAGGGGGAGTTGCTCATGCTCTCCATGCCGCCCGACAGCACGATGTCGGCAGAGCCGGCGCGGATCAGGTCGTTTGCCAGCATGGTCGCTTTCATGCCGGAGCCGCAGACCTTGTTGACCGTTGTGGCGCCGGTGGCGTCCGGCAGTTTCGCGCCGCGCGCCGCCTGCCGCGCCGGCGCCTGACCCTGGCCGGCGGTGAGAACGCAGCCCATCAGGACTTCGTCGATCCGTTCGGGGGCGAGCTTGCCCCGCGCCAGCGCTGCGCCGATCACCTGGCTGCCGAGCTGATGAGCGCTGAGTGCAGACAGCTCGCCCTGGAACCGGCCGAGCGGCGTGCGCGCCGCGGAAACGATGACGACAGGATCCGACATGCGAGTTCTCCCAGCACAGATGTTCGTTGCGACGACCGCGGTGCAATTGAATATGATAATCATCATATAATGAGATTAGAGGATTGCAACCTCCGGCCGGCGCACAACGCTGTGAATCTCCGGCGGTGGATGACGCGGGGGAGCGCGACCTTGTCGCACGCCGGAGCTGGCGCTTGCCGTGCTCCGTGGTCCATATATATGATGATCGTCATATCAAAACGAACGCATGGTAGCCCGATGAGTCTTTCCGAAAGTCCTTCCGAAACGTCCGCCCTTTCGCCGCAGGCCGCTCTGTTCGCGCCGCAGTCGAGGCGATGCCGCAGCATCGAATGGCAGGAGCCCCGGCTGGTGACCCGCGCCGCGATGGCGATGTCGGGGCTGGAGGCGATGCGTGCGATCCGGGACGGTGTATTGCCGCCGCCGCCGCTGGCGAAGCTGATCGGATTCCGAATGGCGGAGGTCGAGCCCGGGCTGGTCGTCATGGAGCTCGAGCCGGAGCAGAGCCTGGAAAACACCGTCGGCCTGTTACACGGCGCCGTCGCGGCCGCGCTGCTCGACACCGCGATGGGCTGCGCCCTCTCGACCCACCTGCCGGCCGGGCAGGGATCGGTGACGCTGGACCTCAAATTGACCTATCTGCGGCCGCTGTCGGTACGTTCGGGCACCATTCGGGCCGAGGGCCGGGTGATCAAGCTCGGCCGGCAGTCGAGCTATACCGAGGGCTTCGTCCGCGACGGCGCCGGCAAGCTCGCGGTGCACGGCACTGCGACGTTCTCGATGATCGGGGGCGGGCCTTCGCAGCCACGTGCGCTTCCCGAAGATTCCTGAGGCGGGTGCGTTAGCTGTGTCGCGGAATCAGCGTTTCCGATTGACGAACTCGCCCATCAGTCTCTGCGGCTCGCCTGTGAGGTAGGACTGCCCGAACACGGGGATCGAGTGCGCGACCGACTCGCGCAGCGGCATGTCGTGCCATGCGGTCAGCAAAGCCTTCTGCGCCCGGAGCGCCTGCGGCGCGCAGGCGAGTAGCGATTCGACGAGGCTCTCGACGGCGTCGTCGAGTTCGCCCGGCGGCGCGATCTTGTCGATCAGGCCCCAGTCGAGCGCGGTCTTTGCGTCGATGGTGTCGGCGGTCATCAGCAGATAGCGTGTCCGGCTCCAGCCGATCAGCCGCGGCAACAAAGCGGCGTGGATCACGGACGGGATTCCGACCCGCACTTCCGGCATCGCGAATTTGGAATCGTGGGTTGCGACGCGGAAATCGCAGGCGGCGGCGAATTCCAGTCCGCCGCCGAGGCACCAGCCGGGAATTCGCGCGATCACCGGAGACGGAACCGTGCGCACCGTCTCGCACAATCTGCCGAGTCCGGTGATGAAGCGCTCGGCCGAGGCCTGATCCAGCGTCGCCATCTCCTTGATATCGGCGCCGCCGATCATACTGCGGTCGCTTTCTCCGGCGACAATCACGACGCGATTTGTCTCGTCGGCAGCGACCTCCTCGACGCCCTGGCGGACCCCGTCGATCACCCGAGAGTTCAGGATGTTGAGTGGGCCGGCGTTACAGATCGTCAACCGGACGACGCCGCGGGCATCTTTCGCAACGCCGCAATGGGAATTGATCATCCGCATGAATTGCCTCACGTTTCCTCGGTCTGTTTGTTCTGGGGCAAGCGGCTGTTTGTCAAGCGGGCGAAGCCATCCGATATGTCGCGCTTTCGGCAGTGGCGTTCCGGCGGGAGCTCGCTATGATATGATCAGAAACATCTGATAGGCTACGATGCGCTACTCGAAAGAACACAAGCTCGAAACCCATGACCGCATCGTGCGGAAGGCTTCGGTGCGGCTGCGCGAGAAGGGCGCTCACGGCATCGGCGTCGCCGATTTGATGAAGGATGCCGGCCTGACCCATGGCGGGTTCTATGCGCATTTCTCCTCGCGCGAGCAGTTGGTGATCGAGGCCTTCGCCTATGCGATGGACCGCTCCGACGAACGCTGGCGCAAGCTCGCCGCGGAGACGCCGCCGCAGGAGCGGATGGCGCTGATCGTCAACAGCTATCTGTCGGCGACGCATCGCGACGACCCCGGCCGCGGCTGCGCGGTGCCGGCGCTCGGCGCCGAGATCGCCCGCGAAAGCCCGAAGACGCGCAGGGCGTTTGCCGCCAAGCTCGAGCGGATGATCGAGACGATCGCGACGGATTTCGTCGACGCGCCACCGAAAGCGGCACGCAAGCAGGCGATGGCGACGCTCGCTATCATGATGGGATCGCTGCTGATGGCGCGGATCGCCGGCGGTGGGGAACTCTCCGACGCCATTCTGCAGGCTGGCCGCGATGCCGTTCTTGCAGGGGCGGCCGATCGGAAGGCGCCGGTGAAACCGCGCGCTCCGCGCAAGCCGGTGGCGAAAACTAAAGCCGTGGCCAAACCCCGCAAAGCCACCGCCTGATTCTGCTTCCGACACTGAGAGCCGCTCGCACGCGCCGTGTGCGGCGGTGACTTTATGCCGCTTCAAGGTGATCTCTGCATTTTGGCAGGTGTCTCACGCGCGCAGGCCCTTCCCAAAGATCAAAAAAGGCTGTTCAAGGGGACCAGAAAACAGCCTTTCAGGAGGATACGGATGCGCACGATCGGGCACTTCATCGGCGGCAAAGAGGTCGAAGGCAAGTCGGGACGTTTCGCCGACGTATTCGAGCCGATGACCGGCGAGGTCAAAGCCAAGGTCGCGCTCGCCACCCGCGCCGAGCTGCGCGCCGCCGTCGAGAACGCCAGGGCCGCGCAGCCGGAATGGGGCGCGACCAACCCGCAGCGCCGCGCCCGCGTGATGATGAAGTTCCTCGACCTGGTGCAGCGCGACTACGACAAGCTCGCCGAGTTGCTGGCGCGCGAGCACGGCAAGACCATTCCGGACGCCAAGGGCGACATCCAGCGCGGCCTCGAAGTCGCCGAGTTCGCCTGCGGCATTCCGCATCTGATGAAGGGCGAATACACCGAAGGCGCCGGCCCCGGCATCGACATCTATTCGATGCGCCAGCCGCTCGGCGTGGTCGCCGGCATCACCCCGTTCAACTTCCCGGCGATGATTCCGATGTGGAAATTCGCCCCCGCGATCGCCTGCGGCAACGCTTTCATCCTGAAGCCGTCGGAGCGCGATCCCGGCGTGCCGATGGCGCTTGCGGCTTTGATGATCGAAGCTGGGCTGCCGCCCGGCATCCTCAACGTCGTCAACGGCGACAAGGAGGCGGTCGACGCCATTCTCGATGACGCCGACATCCGCGCGGTCGGCTTCGTCGGCTCGTCGCCGATCGCGCAATATATCTACGAGCGCGCGGCGGCGACCGGCAAGCGCGCCCAGTGCTTCGGCGGCGCCAAGAACCATGCCATCATCATGCCCGACGCCGACATCGACCAGACCGTCGACGCGCTGATCGGCGCCGGCTTCGGCTCGGCCGGCGAACGCTGCATGGCGATCTCGGTCGCGGTGCCGGTCGGCAAGGCGACCGCCGACAGGCTGATGGAAAAGCTGATCCCGCGCGTCGAAGCGCTGAAGATCGGTCCCTCGACCGATCCATCGGCCGATTTCGGTCCGCTGGTGACGCGTGAGGCGCTGGAGCGCGTCAAGAACTACGTCGATATCGGCGTCAAGGAAGGCGCGACGCTGGCCGTCGACGGCCGCAATTTCAAGCTGCAAGGCTATGAGAACGGCTTCTACATGGGCGGCTGTCTTTTCGACAACGTCACCCGCGACATGCGGATCTACAAGGAAGAGATCTTCGGCCCGGTGCTGAGCGTGGTGCGCGCCCACGATTACGCCGAAGCGCTGGCGCTGCCCTCGGACCACGATTACGGCAACGGCGTTGCGATCTTCACCCGCGACGGCGACGCCGCCCGCGACTTCGCGGCGAAGGTCAATGTCGGCATGGTCGGCATCAACGTGCCGATCCCGGTGCCGATCGCCTACTACACGTTCGGCGGCTGGAAGAAGTCCGGCTTCGGCGATCTCAACCAGCACGGTCCGGATTCGGTGCGGTTCTTCACCAAGACCAAGACCGTCACCTCGCGCTGGCCCTCCGGCGTCAAGGAAGGCGCGGAGTTCTCGATCCCGTTGATGAAGTAGGCGCGGGCTGCGATGCAGTTCGACCTCGACGAAGACCAGCGCGCCATTCGTGACATGGCGCGCGATTTCGCGGCCGAGAAGATCGCGCCGCACGCATTGAAATGGGACGAGGACAAGCACCTGCCGCTCGACGTGATCCGGCAGGCGGCCTCGCTCGGCATCGGCGGAATCTACATCCGCGACGACGTCGGCGGCAGCGCGATGACGCGGTTCGACGCGGCGCTGATCTTCGAAGCGCTGGCGGAAGGCTGCCCGGCGGTGTCGGCTTTCATCTCGATCCACAACATGGCGGCGTGGATGATCGACAGCTACGGCAGCGACGCGCAGCGTCGGCAATGGCTGCCGAGACTGTGCAGCATGGAGCTGATCGCGAGCTACTGCCTGACTGAACCCGGCTCCGGCTCCGACGCCGCGGCGCTGCGTACCCGCGCGGTGCGCGACGGTGATGACTACGTGCTCAACGGCCAGAAGCAGTTCATCTCCGGCGCAGGCGCGAACGATCTTTACGTCGTGATGGTGCGCACCGGCGGCGACGGCCCGGGCGGAATCTCGACGCTGGTGGTCGACAAGGATACGCCCGGCCTGTCGTTTGGTGCCAACGAGCGCAAGATGGGCTGGAACGCGCAGCCGACCCGCTCGGTGATCTTCGAGAACGCGCGCGTGCCGGTCGCCAACCGGCTCGGCGACGAGGGCATCGGCTTCAAGATCGCGATGGCCGGTCTCGACGGCGGCCGGCTCAACATCGCGGCGTGCTCGCTCGGCGGCGCGCAGTCGGCGCTCGACAAGGCGCTCGGCTACATGAAAGATCGCAAGGCTTTCGGCAAGCGGCTCGACGAATTCCAGGCGCTGCAGTTCCGCATCGCCGACATGGCGACCGAACTGGAAGCGGCGCGGACATTCCTGTGGCGCGCGGCCGCGGCGCTCGATCGCAAGGACCCCGACGCGTCAAAACTGTGCGCGATGGCGAAGCGGTTCGGCACCGATGTCGGTTTCAACGTCGCCAACGACGCGCTGCAGATGCATGGCGGCTACGGCTATCTCGCCGAATACGGCGTCGAGAAAATCGTGCGCGATCTGCGCGTGCATCAGATTCTCGAAGGCACCAACGAGATCATGCGGCTGATCGTGGCGCGCAAACTGCTCGAGGACAATCGATGAACGCGCCGATGATCGAGCCCGACCTGATTGTGCGGCGTGAGGGCTCAGCCGGCGTCGTCCGTCTCAACCGGCCGAAGGCGCTCAATGCGCTGACGCTCGAGATGGCGCGCGGCCTCGACGCGGCGCTGACCGAGTTCGGGGCCGATCCGGCCGTGTCGCTGATTCTGATCGAGGGCGCCGGCGAACGCGGGCTGTGCGCCGGCGGCGACATCGTCGGGCTGTACAACAGCGCGCGCGAAGGCGGCGATCTCGGTGCGGTGTTCTGGCGCGAAGAATACGTCATGAACGCCCGCATCGCGAAATACCCGAAGCCCTATGTGGCCTATATGGACGGCTTCGTGATGGGCGGCGGGGTCGGCATCGCCGGTCATGGCAGCCATCGCATCGTCACCGAGAAGACCAGAATCGCGATGCCGGAAGTCGGCATCGGGTTTTTCCCCGATGTCGGCGGCACCTGGCTGTTGTCGCGCTCGCCCGGCGAGATCGGCACTTACTTCGGCCTCACCGGCGAGACCATGAACGGCGCCGACGCGATCCACGCCAGATTCGCCGACGCTCATGTGCCGACGTCCGCGTGGGCGGAATTGCGCGCGGCGCTGATCGCAGCGCCCGCGGGGGCTGACGCCGATGAGGTTCGCAGCATCATCGCGGGTTTCGCTGCGACGCCCGAGCCCGGGCCTGCGCAGCTTCACGGCCGACAGATCGATGCCTGGTTCGCGCACGACACGGTCGAAGAGATTTTCGCCGATCTGGAACGTGACGGATCGGAGTTCGCGCTGGCGACGCTGAAGGCGATGCGCGGCAAGTCGCCGACCAGCCTCAAGGTGGCATTGAAGCTGCTGCGGATGGCGCGCGGCGCGGCGACGCTGGAACAGTGTCTGGTGCATGAATATCGCGCCGCGCTCGAAGTCTTCCGAAGCGCCGACTTTGTCGAGGGCATCCGCGCTGCGGTGATCGACAAGGATCGCGCTCCGAAATGGCAGCCGGCGCGGATCGACGAGGTGACGCCGCAGATCGTGGCGCGCTACTTTGCCGATCGCGGTGTCGAGGAATTGAAGTTTCCGGACTGAACAGACGGGCCCGTCGAGAACGAAGAAGGGGAGGACAATGACAGCAATCGCATTCATCGGTCTCGGCAATATGGGCGGCCCGATGGCCGCCAATCTGGTCAAGGCCGGGCGGCACGTCACCGGCTTCGATCTCGCCGCGGCGTCGATCGAGGCGGCCAAGGCCGACGGCATTACGATTGCGAAATCAGCGGTCGAAGCCGTGCAGGGCGCAGGCGTGGTGGTCACCATGCTTCCCGCCGGCAAGCACGTGCTCGCGGTCTGGAACGAGATCCTTCCGCACGTCGCCAAGGGCGCGCTGATCATCGACTGCTCGACCATCGACGTCGAAAGCGCGGTGCAGGCTCATGCGCTGGCGGCGAAGTGCGGCGCCGCGTCGATCGATGCGCCGGTCTCCGGCGGCACCGGCGGCGCGAAAGCGGCGACGCTGACCTTCATGGCCGGCGGCAGCGAGGCGGCGTTCGCCGCGGCCAAGCCGGTGCTCGAACAAATGGGCAAGAAGATCGTGCATTGCGGCGGCGCAGGCGCCGGGCAGGCGGCCAAGATCTGCAACAACATGATCCTCGGCATTTCGATGATCGCGGTCAGCGAAGCATTCACGCTGGCCGAGAAGCTTGGCCTGTCGCATCAGGCGTTGTTCGATGTCGCGTCCACCTCGTCGGGCCAGTGCTGGTCGCTGACCAGCTATTGCCCGGTGCCTGGCCCGGTGCCGGCGTCGCCCGCCAACAACAGCTACAAGCCCGGCTTCGCCGCGGCGTTGATGCTGAAGGACCTGAAGCTGTCGCAGGAGGCGGCGAAGGCCTCCGGCGCGGCCACCCCGCTCGGCGCGCATGCCGCCGAAATCTACACGGCGTTCGAACAGGCCGGCCATGGCGGCGCTGATTTTTCAGGAATCATCAACCACCTGCGCGAGCAGGGAAGGAAGTAGTTTCGCCTCTGTCGCGTGCCGTTGGCACAGAGCCGTCATCCTGAGGCGCTCGCCCGCAGGGCGAGCCTCGAAGGATGCGGACACAAGCGCAAGCGGCCCATCCTTCGAGACGCCGGCTTCGCCCTGCGGGCCAGGCCCGGCTCCTCAGGATGACGCTGGTTAGCATAGCCGATGCTGTTGCTTTTTAATGAGGGCGCCATGACCACCTTCCAGCAAGCCCGTGCCTTTCTACTCGAACATCGGACCGACTACGCCGCGGCCGTCGCCGGCTTCCGCTGGCCGGATCCGGCGCCGTTCAATTGGGCGCTCGACTGGTTCGACGCCGAACTCGCGACCAATGCCGACAGCCGTGATCGCGCCGCGCTGTGGATCGTCGACGGCATCACTGGCGTCGAGCTCAAGCCGAGCTTCGCAACGATGGCGAAGCGCTCCAATCAGGTCGCGAACTATCTGCGCGCGCAGGGCTTGAAACGCGGCGATCATCTGCTGCTGCTGCTCGGCAACGTCGTGCCGCTGTGGGAGACGATGCTGGCGGCGATCAAGCTCGGAATCGTGGTGATCCCGGCGACCACGCTGCTGACGCCCGACGAATTGCGCGACCGGCTCGACCGCGGCGCCGCCAAGGCGGTGGTCGCAGCGCCCGATCAGGTGGCGAAATTCGCCGATCTCGGCGGCGATAGCCTCATCCGCATCGTCGTCGGCAGCCCGCAGGACGGCTGGCGTGGTTACGACGAGGCCTCGCAGCAATCCGACAGCTTCACGCCGGATGGGCCGACCCAGGCCGACGATCCGATGCTGCTGTACTTCACCTCCGGCACCACGGCGAAGCCGAAGCTGGTGCGGCACAGTCAGCGTTCTTATCCGATCGGCGCGCTGTCGACGATGTTCTGGCTCGGTCTGCAGCCGGGCGACGTCCATCTCAACATTTCGTCGCCAGGCTGGGCCAAGCACGCCTGGAGTTGTTTCTTCGCGCCGTGGAACGCCGGCGCCACCGTGTTCGTGGTCAACCAGCCCCGGTTCGACGCCAAGAGCCTGCTCGCGACCATCGGCCGCTGTGGCGTCACCACACTGTGCGCGCCGCCCACGGTGTGGCGGATGTTCATTCAGGAGAAGCTCGCCGACTACAAGGTGAGCCTGCGCGAAGTGTGCGGCGCCGGCGAGCCGCTCAATCCGGAAGTGATCGATCAGGTCAAGGCGGCATGGGGCGCCACGATCCGCGACGGCTACGGCCAGACCGAGACCACCGCGATGGTCGGCAATTCGCCCGGCCAGCCCGTGAAGATCGGCTCGATGGGCCGGCCGCTGCCGGGCTACGTCGTCAGGATCACCGACGCCGACGGCCATCCCGCGAAGGAAGGCGAGATCACGCTGGCGCTCGGCGATGCGCGCCCGGCCGGCTTGATGCAGGGCTATCAGGGCGAAGGCGGCAAATTGTCGGGCGCCGAGGGCGATATCTATCGCAGCGGCGACGTCGCATTCGCCGATGACGACGGTTATCTCACCTTCGTCGGCCGGACCGATGACGTCTTCAAATCGTCGGACTACCGGATCAGCCCGTTCGAGCTGGAGAGCATCCTGCTCGAACACGAGGCCGTCGCCGAAGCCGCTGTGGTCCCGAGCCCCGATGCGATCAAGCTGGCGATTCCGAAAGCCTATGTGCTGCTCACGGCCGACGCCGAGCGCTCGCGCGACACGGCGCTGTCGATCTTCCGCCACATGCAGCAACGTCTGGCGCCGTTCAAGCGCATCCGCAAGCTCGAGTTGGTGACCGAACTGCCGAAGACGATCTCCGGCAAGATCCGCCGCGTGCATCTGCGTCGCCTCGAACACGACGACGACCGCGCCGACACCCTGCGCGGCGTCGAGTATCGCGAAGAGGATTTTCCGGAGTTGAAAGCCGCGCCTGCGAAGGAGGGGTGAGGGCGCGTCGCGCGTCCACGTCTCGTTCGTCATTCCGGGTCTGCGCGCGGGTGCGCGCATCCCCGAATGACGATTGTTACTTATACTCCCGCTCGTCCCACCATGGGAAATATGCGGGCATGTCGGCAGAGACCTTGTTCTTGAATTGCGCCGGGCGTTTTTCCAGGAACGAGGTGACGCCTTCCTTGACGTCGTCGGAGCGGCCGCGCTCGTAGATGCCGCGGCTGTCGATCTTGTGCGCTTCCATCGGATCGTCGGCCCCGAGCATCCGCCACATCATCTGCCGAATCAGCGCGACTGAGACCGGCGCGGTCTTCGCGGCGATTTCCTTCGCGAGCGTACGGGCGGTCTCCAGCAACTGATCGGCGGGCACGACGCGGCTGACGAGTCTGCCTGCGAGCGCTTCCTGCGCCGGGAAGACGCGGCCGGTGTAGCACCACTCCAAGGCTTGGCTGATGCCGACGATGCGCGGCAGGAACCAGCTCGACGCCGCTTCCGGGACGATGCCGCGCTGTGAGAACACGAAGCCGAACCGCGCAGCCTCCGAGGCGATGCGGATGTCCATCGCCAGCTGCATGGTGACGCCGATGCCGACCGCTGGGCCGTTCACGGCCGCGATCACCGGCTTCAGGCATTTGAAGATACGCAGCGTCACCTGGCCGCCGCCGTCGCGCACCTGCGGGTCGCTATAGTCGGCGGCGCCGTCGGCATGACGCTTCACCGGACCGCGTCGCGCGTCGCGATCGAAAGTGTCGGCGCCCGATGAGAGATCCGCGCCGGCGCAGAACGCGCGGCCTTCGCCGGTGACGATGATGGCGCGAATGTCGTCGTCGGCGTCGGCCTTGTCGAACGCCTCGATCAGCTCGGTCTGCATCGCCGCGTTGAACGCGTTCAGCTTCTCGGGCCGGTTCAGCGTGATGGTCAGGATCTGGTCGGCGACCTCGTATTTGATCGTCTCGAACGTCATGGGTGTTTCCTTCGCCCGTTGTTGTTCTTGTTGAAGCCTCTCGTCGCGTCAATCCGGGTTCGCCGCTGCGCGGCGCCCCGGAATGACGATGGTTAGTTGGTGCGCGGTGTGTTGGTCAAGCGCGGACGGTCAGCGCGGCGGCTCAGGCCACGCAAGCTGTCGGCCGCGCAGGCCTTCGAACGCTTTCGCCATTTTAAGGACGCCGAGATCGTCGAACCTGCGGCCGACGATCTGCACGCCGATCGGAAAGCCCTTCGCGCTGTAGCCGCCATTGATCGACGCGGCCGGGTTCTCGGCCATATTCCATGGCACGGTATAGAGGATGTGATCGAACGGTTTGTCGGGATCGTCGAGCGGCGAGGCGCGCTCGGCGGGAAAACTGACGACCGGCGCGACTGGCGAGATCAGGTAGTCGATATCCGCGAACAGCTGCGCGCCGATCGCGCGGACCGCCATCGTCATGTTGAAGCCGCGCATCACCTCGACGCCGGTCAGCTGCGCGCCTCGCTCGGCCCAGCGATAGATGTAAGGCAGCACCTGACTGCGCTGTTCGTCGCTGAGCTGTGCGAGATCGTCCCAGAGCCGCGCCCGCCAGAAATTGTCGAGCCCGTCCATCATCGCGCGGGTGAAGCCGAGTTGAACCTCCTGCACGATCGCGCCTTGCGCCTCGAATGCGCGCGCGGCTTTCACCACGACGTCGCGCACGTCGTCTTCAAGCGCCAGCCCGAAGCCGAGATCGGTGACGAGCCCGAGTTTCTTTCCGCGCAGATCGATCGCCAGATCGTGCCACGCGAAATCGTGCGGCGGCAGGCTCATGCCGTCACGCGCATCGGGCTGCGACAGCACGCTCATCATCAGCGCGGCGTCGTCGACGGTGCGGGTCATCGGCCCGGCGCAGCGGCCGACATAAGGCGGATCGATCGGCACGCGGCCGAGGCTCGGCTTCAGCGCGAACAGGCCGCACCAGTTCGCCGGCAGCCGCACCGAGCCGCCGATATCGCTGCCGAGATGCAGCGGCCCGTAGCCCGCAGCGCCGGCCGCGCCGGCGCCCGAGGACGAGCCGCCGGTGTTCTGCGTCAGATCCCAGGGATTGCGCGTGATGCCGTGAAAGCTCGACAGCCCCGACGACAACATCCCGAAATCCGGCATCGTGGTCTTGGAATAGATCACCGCACCCGCTTCGCGCAGCCGCGCCGAAGGCGGCGCATCGGCCGGCGCCGGCGCGAGCCCCGTCGTCGCCGCGCCGAGCGGCACCGGCGTGCCTTGCGTCGCGAGGTTCTCCTTGATCGTCACCGGCACGCCGTCGAGCGGGCCGATCGGGTCGCTGTTGCGCCAGCGTTCTGTGGAGGCCTTCGCCACGGCGCGCGCGCCGTCGGGATCGAACGCGTACAGCGCCTTGATGTGCGGCTCCCAGCGCGCGATTTGCGCGATCACATCGTCGATCACGTCGAGCGGCGAGAACTGCTTGGCGTAGTAGCCGGCGAGCAGTTCGGTGGCGGAGAGCGCGTGTAGCGCGGTGGCCTTGTTCATCACGCCGTCAGCCATGTGAGGCGCCCGCCGGCAGCCGGGTTTCGATGATGCGTGCGAACATGCTGGCGCCGATCGGCAGGATTTTGTCGTCGAGCACGTAGCCGGGATTGTGCACCGGTACGTCGCCGTCATGGCCGATCCAGAAATACGCGCCGGGGATCGTCTGCAGCATGTCGGCGAAATCCTCGCTACCCATTTTCGGCTGCTCGCGCAGCTTGACGTTGGCGTCGCCGACCACGCCGCGCGCGACCGTAGCGACCACGTCGCTCTGCTCCTGCTGGTTCACCAGCACGCTGAAGATGTCGCGGATGTCGACGCTGATCTCGACGTCGAACGCCGCTGCGATGCCGGCGGCGAGCGCGCGCATTCGCTCGCGCACCAGCTTGCGGATGTCGTCGGAGAACGCACGGACGGTGCCGGCAAGCCGCGCTTCGCCGGGAATCACATTGTAGGCCGAGCCGGAATGAATCTGGGTGATCGACAGCACCGCCGAGTGCAGCGGATCGACGTTGCGGCTGACGATGGTCTGCAGCGCCTGGCCGAGCGTCATCGCGATCACCACCGGGTCCTTGGAGCGCTCCGGCATCGCGCCATGCGCGCCGTAGCCCGAGATGGTGATGTCGAAAAAGTCGGCGCCCGCCATCGCCGGTCCGGGCAGGATCGCGACCTCGCCATGCGCCAGATCGGGCGCGTTGTGCAGGCCGTAGAGTTCGTCACACGGAAATTTCTGGAACAGCCCGTCCTTGATCATCGCGCGCGCGCCGCCGAGCCCTTCTTCGGCCGGTTGGAAGATGAAATGCACCGTGCCGTCGAAATTCCGGGTCTCGGCGAGATACCGCGCGGTTCCCAACAACATCGTGGTGTGGCCGTCATGGCCACAGCCGTGGAAGCGGCCGGGGATAGTCGAGCGCCACGGCAGGTTGGTGTGCTCCTCCATCGGCAGCGCGTCCATGTCGGCGCGCAGGCCGATCCGGCGGCCGCTATTGCCCTTGCCCTTGAGCACGCCGACCACGCCGGTGCCGCCGAGCCCGCGATGCACCTCGATGCCCCATTCGTCGAGCTTCTCGGCGACCATGTTGGAGGTGCGGACCTCCTCGAAGCCGATCTCCGGATGCATATGCAGATCGCGGCGGATCGCGGTCAGTTCGTCGGCGAAGGCATCGATGCGGTCGATCGTCGGCATGCTGAGGTCACCCTGGGGGTTCGGGACGCGTTAGGGCGATCTGCAGGCAAGGACCGGCAGGGATCGGGCAGCGACGATCCGCACGGGCCGCAGGGCGCCGGGCGGCATCTCAGCCGATATTGCGGGGCGATGTCAAAGCGCCAAGCCGCGAAAGCCGCTTCGCTGACGCAACCCCGCTTTGCGTTGCCGCGCCGCCTCGATTATGAATGCGGCGATCTGGCGCGGAACGCGGCGTGCATCGCCGCCCGCCTGGACCTGACCATTGCGGTCGCATCCGTTGCGACCCGGCGGCCGGATGATGCGGACGTGGCGGAACTGGTAGACGCAAGGGACTTAAAATCCCTCGATGGCAACGTCGTGCGGGTTCGACCCCCGCCGTCCGCACCACAGGCATCGAAGTCAATGCTTTGCACAGCGCGGCATGTCCTCGCCCGGCGAAGCAGTACTTTCTGATCAGCTTCAGCATCGCGATGCGGCGCCGGCCGCGTGTCCCGTTCACGCAGCGATCGGTGCGCGTCCCTTGCTCACTGCTGACTTCAATTCCGCCATTTGTTGAGATCGCGGCGGATGCGCTCGGCCATTGTGGCGAAAGCGGAGGCGCGGATCGTGCGCGCGGAATAGCGCCGCAGGTCGACCAGCCATCCATAGGCGTGGCCGATCAGCGTGCGCGGCAGGATCGCATCGGCGAGTTGCTGATAGTCGTTGCTGTAGGCGGTCTTGTACGGCTCGTCGCCGACGCCGAAATCGAACGTCGCGAGCCCCGCATTGGCGCTCCATTCCATCAGAAATTCATTGTGCATCCGGCCGAGCGCGTAGGGCCGCCACGCCGCGTCGACGTCGAACGCCGTCAGCAGATGATAGAACCGGCCGGCGAACACGAAGCCCCAATGCGCCGCGCGCGGGGTGCCGTCGATCATCAGCGCAGAGACGTGGACGGCGCCGGTTGCAAACAGCCGGCGGGTGATCTCGACGTAGTAGTCGGCGTAGCCGGGTTCGCTGGCGAAGCGGTCGACGCCGATCGTGTCGACCAGCCGGCGGCCTTTCATCGCCATCGCCGCCGTCGTGAAGGCGATCGCCTCGTCGACATTGTCGGCGATGCGGAACTCCGTCGCGCCGAGTCGGTCGAGCTTGCGTAGCCTGCGGCGCGAATCCGAGAGGTCGGGCAGGATGTCGCGCGCAGCCGCCGACCAGTCCGCCGGCAGTTTGAGCGTATGCGTGCCGTGGGCGCTGCGCGCGGTCGCCAGATGCAGGAAGGGATTGGCGATCCCGTCGATGGTCTCGGGCATCTTGCGGAAGATCGCGATGTCGTAGGCCGGCAGATGCGGCTGCAGATCGTCCCACAGCCGACGCATCGCAGCGCCGTCCCAATGCTGTGCGGGCGCGAATACGATCGGCGCGTTGAAGTCGCTGACGGTGCCGTCGAGGAAGCCGAGCACGCGCAGTCCGTCGCGGCGTTCGATCCCGAGCGGCAGCAGCAGCAGCGGTGCGCCGTCCTGTGTGGTCACGGCGACGAACAGCGGCTTCACGCGCTGCGCCGCGCCGATGGTGTCGCGCCAGACCTCGAGCACGTCGGCGCATTGAAACACGAAGCGATGGCCGGGCGTCGCTTCATTGATCCCGGGCCAGAACGGGAGGTCCGACAGCTTCGCCGCCACAGCGATCGAGAGCGCGGCGGGCAGGGCGGTTCCGGTCGCGGATGGATCGGCAGCGGGGCGATCGGTCGGTTGTGGTGCGGGTTGTGTCTGGGCCGAATCCGTCCCACAACGCGCCGGTTCGCTGTCGATCCTGCGCCGGATATTCGGGCCGTGCATGCCTCGTCCTTCAACCAGTATGGTGATTTCCACAGGGAACAGATAGCGTTGAATCGATTCAGTCAATGAGTGCTGGTCTCAAAGGGGCTTTGTCAATTGTCAGCGTTAACATCGAGCCTCCGATGCAGTCGGCGCACCCAGGCCGCCGCGGGCCTTGCGCGAAATCGGCCTCATTCCGGACACCGACGCGTGATCTGACGCCGCCACCATGCTGAACCAGCGCCCCAGTCCCATGATCGATCGCCGCGGCCGTCCGTTCCGGATGCGGCTTGCGGTGTCCGCCGTTCTGATGGCCGGCGGGGCCGGTCTGTCGGGTTGCGCCGTGATCGGCGATAGCGCGATATCGCAGGCGTTCGTCGATCCGGCGAAGTACGAGCTGTTCAACTGCCCGCAGCTTGCGGTCGAGCGAAAGGGGCTCGACGCGCGCCTTGCCGAGTTGAACGGGCTGATGCGCAAGGCGGAGACCGGCGTCGCCGGTTCGGCCGTCGCCGAGATCGCCTATCGCAACGATTATATCAACGTGAAGGCGCAATCCCGCCTCGCCGAGCAGACCTGGCGCGACAACAAATGCGTCGAGGAGCCGCCTGCGCCTGTGGCGCCTCCGTCCGGCGCGCGCGACCCCGCACGGTCCGAACGCGTCACGTCGAAACGCTGACGCTTGGGTCTGATGCGATCAGAGCCGGACGTCGCGACGCCACGCGTCACGCCCGCCAGTCGTAGATCCAATTCTGCCGCGCCAGCAGCCGTTCGCCGCCGAGCGCCTGCATCGCAAGATCGCGCGCCAGCGCGATCGGACCCTTGAGGTGATAGATGCCGCCGTTCTGCCGCGCCAGCCGCTGCACCCGCGCCACCCGCGTGCTGCGCGCCTGCGCGTAGCGCTGGAGCGAGGCCGCAACCGGGAGCGCGGCGTCTGAAGCGTCCGCGCCATGGCTTTCGCCGAGGCATTTCGCCAGCACCGCGGCGTCCTCGATCGCCATGCCCGCGCCCTGGGCTGCGAACGGCAGCATTCCATGCGCCGCGTCGCCGAGCAGCGCGGTCGAGCCCGCGGTCCACACCCCGCCATCCGGCATCGCGAACAGCGCCCAGCGCTTCCAGTTTTCGACCGAGTCAATCAGCAGCCTCGCCGCGGACGCCCAGCCGGCGGCAGCGAACCGGCGTTGGATGTCACGGGCGTCGCCGGGTGCGCTCCAACCCTCGCGGCGCCAGTCGTCCGCAACAATCGCCACCAGATTGACGAGCCGCCCGCCGGAGATCGGATAGACCACGAGATGCGCGTCCGGTCCCATCCAGAGCTGCACGCCGGCGAGCGCGTCGCGTTGCGGCAGCGCCTTGGCCTTGACGGTGCCGCGCCAGGCAATCAGTCCGCTGAAACGAGGCTGCGTCGACGGAAACAATTGCCCGCGCACCGTCGACCAGATGCCGTCGGCGCCGATCAGCGCCAGTGCAGATTCCTGGTTGCGCTCGGCGCGGCAGCGCTGGCCGATGCTGACGCCGTGGACGTCGTTGGCGAAATCCTCGAACCGGCAGCCGAGCCGCAGATCGATCGACGGGTGGGCCTTGACCTGCGCTTCGAGCGCGGCTTGCAAATCGGCGCGATGGATCACCCAATACGGCGCGCCGGCGCGTGCGCCCGCGGCGTCGCCGAGCGGCAACCGCACCAGCGCCCGGCCGGTACGCGCGCTCATCACCGTCACAGCGTCCGGCACGATCGCGCACTGCGCGAGCCGGCCGGCGAGGCCGAGATCGATCAGCACGCGGCTGGCGTTGGGCGAAAGCTGCAGTCCGGCGCCGGCTTCCTCGAGCCGTTCCGCCTTCTCCAGATTGATGACCCGGAAGCCCTTTGCCGCGAGCGCGAGCGACGCGGTCAGCCCGCCAATTCCCGCACCAGCAACGATGATTGTGCGGGGGGCTGACACGTCGCGATCAGGCGACCTTGTCCTTCAGCACGCATTCCGGCGGACGCGCTTCGCCTGACTTGAGGTCGGGCGCGTAGCGATACAGCGTCGAGCAATACGGGCAGATGATCTCGTTGTCGTTGCCGAGATCGAGAAACACATGCGGATGATCGAACGGCGGATTGGCGCCCACGCACATAAATTCCTTCGAGCCGATCTCGATCATTGGAACGCCGGCATCGTTCTGGAAATGTGGAACTACGTGGTCGGACATTCAGCTCACCTTTGCTCGCGACGGAGGGCAATCATCACGGTGCAGCGCACCATACCGGCGTCTGCTCATGATTCCTAGAGCGCGCGGACAGGCTTTGCCCGTCGAAATTCGACACAATCCCATGGTGTTGGAGAAGCCCTTCTTTCGTCGGATCGGTTGTGTCCGAGGTGTGACCTCCCACATTGAGAACAATGAGGGCCGCGTGAAATGCGTCTGAAACTGGGCATTGCCAAGGCTGGCATCGCACTCTGCGCCGTTGCGCTGGTGCTCACCCTGCCGCATGCCCGTCGTAGCGCCGCGCTTCTTGCCGCGCAGGACGATCCGGCGCAACTGTCGGAACTGCAGATCGGGTCCGCGTTGCAACACGACCCGGAACTGATCGAACGTCACATCTCGGAGGCGCTCGACGCCAAGGACGCCAACCTCGCCAGCAGTCTGGTCGAGCTTGCCGCTGCACGAAATATCAAGCTTCCCGAGCACCTCATCGCGCGAGTCACGGAGGCGGTTGCGACCGAGCAGTCGGCGGCGAACATCGCCACGCGCTTCGCCACCGGCCTCGTCACCGGACAGGCCGATGATGTCGCCAGCCTGTCCGGCACAGTGGCGGGCGACCTGCTGGTGTTCGGCGACATTCGCGACGTCGTGCGCGAAGGAAAAAATCTCGCGACCGGCGCGGACATCGATCGCGTCGTGCTCGGCCTCGCCGCGGCTGGGATCGCGGCGACCGCGGCGACCTATGTGACGATCGGCGGCGCTGCGCCGGTGCGGGCGGGGCTGACGCTGGTCAAGGACGCCCGCAAGGTCGGCCGGCTCAGCGAGGGGCTGGCGAAATGGACCGGCCGCTCGGCGCGCGAGGTGGTCGATGCGCCGGCGCTGCAGCGCGCGGTCGCAGGCTCGTCGATCAGCCGCCCGGCCGAGACGCTGACGGCGGTCAAGGCCGCGTTCCGCGCCGAGAAGGCCGGCGGCCTGATGCGGCTCGCCAAGGACGTCGGGCGAGTCGGCGAGAAAGCCGGCGCGCGCGGCGCGTTCGATACGCTGAAGATCGCCGAGGGGCCGAAGGACGTTGCGCGGGCGGCGCGGCTCGCCGAATCCAAGGGCGGTCAGACGCGCGCCTTTCTCAAGATCCTCGGCCGCGGTGCGCTGCTGCTGACCACCGGCGCCTGGAATTTCGCCTGGTGGATATTCGGCGCGCTGATGACTCTGTTCGGCCTCGTTACCTCGCTCAAGGCCGGCGTCGAGCGGCTGACACAGGCCGCGATCGATCGCGGCAAGGCGCGACGCGCGAAACGTCTGATGGCCGAGGCGAAGCGGGCGCAGCGCGCGCAAGTCAATCCGTCTGCGGTGGCGTCTGCCCTGTCTGTTTCGTAACTGTCGCTGAACGAAGTAACGCTCTATCCTGCTCCCTCCTGGTCCTGCCGCGTTCCTGCCTCACCATCTCCTTCAACAACTCATCGGACGGTCGATGCCGAGCTTTGATCACGGCGGTGTCAACATTGCGTATCTGGACGACGGCGAGGGCGATCCGATCGTGCTCGTGCACGGCTTCGCGTCGAACAAGAACGTCAACTGGGTGTATCCGTCCTGGCTGTCGGAGCTGAAGCGCGCGGGCCGTCGCGTCATCGCGATCGACAATCGCGGCCACGGCGAGTCGGCCAAATTGTACGATCCCGCCGACTACGGACTTGCCGCGATGGCGGCCGACGTCATCGCGCTGATGGATCATCTGGCGATCGATCGCGCCGATGTGATGGGCTACTCGCTCGGCGGCCGCATCACCGCGACGCTGGCGCGCGAATGTCCCGAGCGCGTCCGCGCGGCGATCCTCGGCGGCATCGGCAGCGGCCTGGTCAAAGGCGGCGGGCCGGGCGAGACCGTCGCGCAGGCGCTGGAAGCGCCGTCGCTCGATGACGTCAGCGATCCGGTCGGCCGGGTTTTCCGCGCCTTCGCCGATCAGACCCGCTCGGATCGCAAGGCGCTGGCCGCCTGCCTGCGCGGCTCACGGCTGCTGATGAGCGAACAGGAGGCGGCGCGGATCGCGGTGCCGGTGTTGATCGCGGTCGGCACGGCCGATGACGTCGCGGGCTCGGCGCACGAACTCAGCGGCATGATCCCAGGCTCCGAAGTGCTCGATATCCCGCGCCGCGACCACATGCGCGCGGTCGGCGATCGCGTCTACAAGGAGGGCGTGGTTGATTTTCTCGCGCGCCGTCCGTAAGCCGCACCTCCCGGTCCGCAGGCGCTACGCTTGACGGAAGCGCCCGGCTCCCCATCTCGAGAGTCCGCACGAACCGCGGGCGCTGCCGCGCGTTCAAAAGAATGTCGGGCGCGTTCAACAGGTTAACGACGACATCAGGCGGCCGCCTTGCGGCGGTCGTTAGGCGCCGCGACACGGTTGCCGCCGGCGTGCTATAATGAACGTCAGAGACGAGATCGAGAGAGCCGGCATGGTGATGCATCAGGTCAATCCGCAACCCGCGAAACTGACGGCGCTCGATCCGATCTGGGAACGGGTGCGCAACGAAGCGGAAGACGTCGTCCGCCGCGAGCCCGAACTCGCATCCTTCATCTACGCCAGCGTGCTGCATCACGACCGGCTCGAAGACGCGGTGGTGCATCGGGTCGCCGAACGGCTCGATCACGCGGCTTTGTCCGGCGATCTGATCCGCCAGACTTTCGAGGAAGCCCTGCGCGAGCAGCCCGATATCGGCAATGCGTTCCGTGCCGACCTGGTCGCGATCTTCGATCGCGATCCGGCGACCTCCCGGTTCATCGACCCGCTGCTGTACTTCAAAGGCTTCCACGCGATCCAGACGCATCGGCTTGGGAACTGGCTGCATCTCAAGGGTCGCAAGGATTTCGCTCTGTATCTGCAGAGCCGCGCATCGGCGGTGTTTCAGACCGACATCAATCCCGCCGCCCGGATCGGCCGCGGGATTTTCCTCGATCATGCGACCGGCCTCGTCGTCGGCGAAACCGCGGTGATCGAAGACGATGTTTCGATCCTGCACGGCGTGACGCTCGGCGGCACCGGCAAGGAGCACGAGGATCGTCACCCGAAGATTCGCCACGGCGTGATGATCGGCGCCGGCGCGAAGATTCTTGGCAATATCGAGGTCGGGCATTGCGCGCGCGTCGCCGCCGGGTCGGTTGTGCTGAAGGATGTGCCGCACAACATGACGGTCGCCGGCGTGCCGGCGAAGGTGGTGGGCGAGGCGGGCTGCGCCGAGCCGTCGCGCACCATGGATCAGATGCTCAACGCCATCGGGATATGAGCCGATGAACTTTCGTCGGGCGTTGCGCATCTCGCCGCGAATGCGGTTTGCAACTCGACGCGAGGGGTTGCGGTGAACGGCCCCAGAACGTACTGACGGCGGCCTCGCTTGCCGCGATTGTCCGGTTGGACGGCATGTCCGAATCGCGCCGGAAGCGCTTGTATTTTGTCTGGATTGGAGAACACCGTGGACGTTCAGGAAGTCAGAAAACTCGATGCGTATCTCAAGCGGGTGTTCGGAAATCCGAAAATCCGCGTAGTGCCGCGGCCGAAGAAGGACGATTCCGCCGAAGTGTATATCGGCGAGGAGTTTGTCGGCGTGTTGTTCGTCGATGACGAGGACGACGATCGCTCATTCCAGTTTCAGATGGCGATCCTCGAAGAAGATCTCGTCGACCTCGGCTGAACCCGCGACCCTCCCCACGGCGCGTCGTCCGCAGTCGCGCAGCTCGCGCGCGGAGGACGCGCCGAGGTTCTGATTCGATCAGAGCCTCGAAATTTCTAACCGTGAATGGCGTGGAGCTGCGCGGTGAGCCGCTCGATCGCGGCTGCGACGTCGCGCCATTGCGCAAGCCATTGCCGCGGAAACCGGAAGCTGAGGTCAGCGCCGTCGATCCGGCGCTCGGCGACGCACATGCCCGGCGTCTGCCGGTCGCGGGTACAGCGCGCCGCCAGTCCCGGCTGCTCGGCGGTGACCAGATCCTCGGCGCTGTACGGCGATGCTTCGGCGAACGGGCGGACCGTGAGCCCGTCCTCGACCTGCTGCGCAGACGGCGCGAGATAGCGCGGGTAGATCGTCCGTAGCCGCGCCTCCGGCGCCAGCGTGTCGTTATGCTCGGCGATCGACACGAAGATCCGGTCGATCGGATGGAACTCCGCGACATCTTCCGCGGTGGCGCGTTTCGGCCGTTCCGGCGGCGTGAGCGAAGGATAGAGGAACGCCAGGTCGACGCGCTCCTGCGGCCCTGAATGGCGCTGGAATTTGACCCGGAAGGCCTTGGTCGGCACGTTGAACAGCGTCTCGCCGACGCTCACCGGCGTGCGTTCGGGATCGCCGACCGCCTGCGCGCGCCAAGTCGGCCACAGCAGATAGACCACCGCCGCGATCGAAACGGTGAGCACGATGCCCCCGACAGCGATCGGAATGCGGGTGCTGCGGGGCGCCGCAGGGCGGCGGCGGTGACGCTGGGACGCGGACGAAACCAAAGTCATTACAGGATCATAACCCGAGCGAATGACGAACGACGAGCCATTGCGGCGCGGCACCGCCGAACGATTTTGAGCAATGCAGCGCCACCTTCGCACGCGTCCCGTTAACCGTTCTTTAACGATGCGATGGCGGGCAAGGCCGCTTTTTGCGACACCCGGGGGCGTGGGGTTGCGTAAGCGAGGCTGTCGATGTCGCCGGATGCATTCAACAATCTGTTTTCGCTGCTGATCGGCTTTGCGGTCGCCGGCGCGCTCACAAGCGGTTATCAGGCGATGCTGCGCCAGCCGGCGGGCTTCGGCCTGCTGCAGCAGGGGGTCGTGCCCCGGAGCTTCGCCGCGGTTCCATTCCTGATGTTCGCCGCACCCTTCATCATCATGCGCAACACCCTGCTCGGTCCGCGCATCGAGCGCCGCCGCACGGAATTCGTGATGCTGGCGACGGTGCTCGCCGGCACCTGGAGCATGATGTCCGGCACCGTGCTGCTGATGGTGCTGCACGCGGTCGGCGTCGTCGCCTGAAAACCATTGCCCTCTTGCGCCCGCGTTGCCATGAGTGCTTCGGCAACAGGAGACCGAGATGGCGATCTACGAGCTCGACGGGCAGCGCCCTGATCTTCCGCAGGATGGAAACTACTTCATCGCCGAAACCGCGACGGTGATCGGCAAGGTTCGCCTCAAGCCGTCCGCCACCGTATGGTTCGGCGCGGTGCTGCGCGGCGACAACGAGTGGATCGAGATCGGCGACGGCTCCAACGTGCAGGACGGCTCGACCTGCCACACCGACCCGGGATTCCCGCTCACCGTCGGCAAGAACTGCACGATCGGCCACAACGTCATCCTGCACGGCTGCACCATCGAGGACGGCGTCCTGATCGGCATGGGCGCGATCGTGATGAACGGCGCGCGGATCGGCCGCGGCTCGATCGTCGGCGCCGGCGCGATCGTGACCGAGGGCAAACAGTTTCCGGAGAATTCGCTGATCATCGGCGCGCCGGCCAAGGTGGCGCGCGCGCTCGATTCGGCGCAGGCGGCGGCGATGGAGCGGCCTGCGATGTTCTACGCGGCCAACGGCCCGCGCTACGCCAAGGGCCTCAAGAAGATCGGCTGACCGATCTGCATCGGGTCGCTGCTCATCCGCCTTCTGATTCGGTTGCTTCGATCGCGGATGCGAACCGCTCATGGCCGGCGGCCCAGAGCGCGTGCTCTTCACTGCCGTCCTGATAGGGGTTGGCCTCGGCGGGAATGTTCAGCCGCGCGGCGCGTTCGCCGAGTTCGAACGGATCGTTTGCCATCGGTCTTGTCCCTCAGTGTTTTCCGCGATGCTGGTCGGACGTCGCAGCGCTCTTGCGCAGCGCGTCCTTCAGATCGATCGGAATGCCGTGCTTTTTCAACAGATCGGCGAAGGCCTCGTCGGCCAGCTCCTGCAGCGTGGCCATGCGGTCGCGGCCGAGCTGCGTGAGCTTGTCGAACGTGTCCTCGTCGAACGCGATCAGCTTGCGCATGGTGCGATTTGTTCTCCCGCAATCACAAAGCGCCGCGCCGCCAATGGTTCCGCAGGGTGGGGCGTCGCGCGGATGTGAAAGCCGCTTCCAGCAATCCATCGACAAACCGCGACAGAAGCGAAGATCTGGCGTGGCGACGGACGGACCGGAATGACTGAGAGTTGCTTCGGAAAGGATCGTCGCCTTGGCCACGCTGGCCTTCGCGGCGCTGGCAGCGCCCAAGGCATCGACGCCGATGGCTGGCGGTTGCAGCGCGTTCAAGCCTCTTGCTCATTCGCGTCTGCTATCAGTTCGATCTGTCGATGAGTTCTCGTCTGCTACCCGGCGCAGCTCAGCGGTCTCCACAAACAGGAAAACCTCCGGCGGGGCATCGCCGGAGGTTCCTGGAGGTTTACATGTTTCCTTTCGTTACAAGTTAGAACGTCCGCTGGACGCGGAGCGCGCCGGTCCAGGTATCTTGGTCCTTGAACTGGTAGACAGCGCTGGTCGGCTTGGTTGCACCGGCGTTGACCGCGTTCGTCGTACCTTCGTAGTTCTGGTCGATGCGGGTGTAGATCACTTCGCCCGAGAACGTCAGGTTCTTGACCGGAGTCCACGCAGTGCGGGTGCCGATCTGCGCGATGTTGAAGTTCGGGGTGCCCGTGAAGTTCCCACCGATCGCGTTGCGGAGGCCGGTGGTGTAGAGGGCGCCGCCGGTGCCGCCGAAGTCGACCGACGAATAAGCGCCGAAGATCGAAGTCGACCACTGCGGAGTCCAGTTGTGGTTGAACGCGCCGCGGATGCCCCAGGCCTTGGTGGTCTCGATGCCGCCGCCGGTGGTGAACACGCCGTCGACCGCGGAACCGATCGCGATGGACTGGTACGCGCCGAGCGCGTTGTTGCCGAACATCGAGAAGTTGTTCGGGCTGGTGCCGCCGATCACGTAGCGGATCGCGCCGTCGGCATAGGTCGCATCGAGGTTGATGCTGTCGCCGGGGCCGGTCGGCAGGTTCTTGAGCGACAGCGCGGCGAGCACGGCGTAGCCCCACTTGTCGTCAGGATGGCCGGTGGTCTCGAGGGTCGGGTTGTAGTAGCTGGCGCGGATCTGATGCGCAGCCGCCGACACCTGGAACAGGCCCCAGGCCTGGTCGACGCGGATCTTGCCGACGATGTCAGGAACCTGCGTGCCGGCGATGTAGTTCACGCCCGGGCCGGCGCCCGAGAGCCAGCTCACTGGGGTGTTCTGGGTCGTGCCGCTCGCACCAAGGCCGGTGGTGTTGAAGACGCCGGAGACGCCCTGGGCCTGGCGATAGCTGGACTGATCTTCGAGGCTGACCGATCCGCTCACGCCGTTGCCGAATTCGGCGGTGTAGGCGACCTGGTTGATGCCGGTCGAGTTGTCGTCGCCGCCGAGCAGGTTCGAAGTGATGTTGCCCGGGGTGCCGTTCCACGGGGTCGAGAACTGCGACACCGCCTTACCGAAGGTGAAGCCGGCGAACTGCACGAAGGCGAAGTACACGCCGAGCTCGCCGCCCGCAACGGTCGAAGCCGAGCCACCGCTGGTCCAGGTGAACACCGAGTCGAAATAGGTGCGCACAACGCCGTATTCGGTGGCGGTGCGGGTGTCGATGTTGATGTCCTGACGCGACCGGAAGATGGTGTTGTTGGACAGGCGGTTGCCCTGGCCGGCATTGCCGTTCCAGGCCGGGGTCTCGGTCATGCCCGACGCGTTGAACGCGACTTCAGCGCGGGTGTAGCCGCCGAGCTTGATGCAGGTGTCGGTGCCGGGGACGTAGTAGAAGCCCGCGCCGTAGAGCGAGCAGATCTTGACGTATTCGACGGCCTTGGCCTTGAGCGGAAGGTCGGCGGCCTGTGCGGTCGTCGCCATCAACGCGGCCGCGCTGCCCAGCAACAGCCCCTTAACGAAATTCATTTGAAACCTCCAAGTTTGCCTTTTTGGGCAACGCCGTCGGCTTCAAGCATCGGCCGCACGGTATCACCCGCGAACCACCCTGGGAGAGCCCGCAGATCCTGCGTGGCCTCTCGTCGGGCAGGGACGACTTCGAGGTGCCCCCCTCCGTCCGTCAGAGACTCGATACATAACAAAGTTAGCTATTGAAAGGACCAAACAAAGATACCTATCTTCATTTGGGGAACCTGTGGTAAGCACGCAACACTGCGTCATGATTCCGTCATACTGAAGGATCAGGCATGGCGCGCTTTATTCAACCCGGTCGATCCCCAGTTCGGGAGATAATTTGCTGAATCTGAAACAGAATTGCGCGTGAGGCTTCTCCTCAGCGGCGGCGCCGAGGGCATGCCATCCAGCGCTGGGTCGAGAAAGTATTACTGTGGTTGTAAATTGCGCCGCGCTATGCCTCACCAAATTACATTCCGCCCATCGCTAACGAGGTGGATTCGAACGAATGGACAACCCAGGGAAACGTCGGGATCGGAGGCCTGCCGAATGCCGTACCGGCATAACGCTCAGAAGATCAAAGTGACCGCACTCGAGCCCGCGAGGGCGCCCGGCACTGCGGACTGTGACCTGTCGTATCAGGTGATCTGGGACTTCGTCTCGATCAGCAACAATCTCGAAGACATCCGTCGCGCCTGGGCGAAACTGTTCGGCATCAGCGGGTCGCAATGGCTGATCCTGATGGCGATCAGCGATCTCGACAAAGGCAATGGCGTGTCGGTTGGCGATGTGTCGGAAAAGATCCACGCGGTCTCGACCTTCGTGACGACGCAGACCAAGATCCTCGAGCGACTGGGGTTGATCAACCGCGTCACCTCGACCACCGACGCGCGCGTGGTGTTGATGTCGCTGTCGGAGACGGCGCGGCAAAAGATGACGGAGCTGATGCCGCGCTGGGAGGCGCTGCACGAATATATTTTCCGCGACTTCGACGCCGCGGCCATGAACGACGTCAAGGCCAAGCTCGAAATGCTGAAGCGCCGCACCAAGGTCGCGATGCAGCGCGTAGCGGAAGACAATTAAGCGCCGATCCCGAGACGGCCGCTCATTCAGCTTTCAGCGCACGCTCGTTTGTCTCGCCCCAAAAAAGTTGCGGCCAGCCTTGGGGGAGGCTGGCCGCGCACGATCCGATCTGGGACGGGGAGGGGTGGGGATTTGACCGGATCGTGTATTCCGAAATTCTCCTGTCGTGGTTCGATCGCTTGCTGTCGTCGCTTCAGCGCTGTTGCGCGCTGGCGGTCGCGACGGCCGGGCGGGAATCGCCGAGAGCAACCCATTCATTCGCTTCGGTTTGCGACTGACGCTTGACGAAGCGGTAGCCGGTCTCGGTCCAGGCGACGACATCCTCGTTCTGATTGTCGAGAACGAACTCGCCCTTGTCGGTCTTCACCGTCAGCACCGCGTGACCTTCGTTCTTCTTGTCGCGGACCACGGTGATCAGCAGAGCTTCGCGCGGCCATCCGGCGTCGATCAGCATCTTGCGCTTGAGCAGCACGTAGTCCTCGCAGTCGCCGGAGCCGTCGGTCGGCATCGACCATTTCTCGATCACGCCCCAGTGGTCCATGTCGGTCAGCGGCTTGACGTTGTCGTTGACCCAGCGATTGACCTTCAGTAGATCGCGCCAAGCGATCGGCGTCAGCACGATGTCGCGCGCCTGGTTTCGGCCGCCGCGGCATTCGCCGGGATTCTCGGCGCAGAATTCGATCCATCCGATCGGCGCACGCGTCGTATCGCCGATGCTGGCGTAGCGAACTTTCTCTCCCGCTTGTGCTGCCGCCGTCATCGTGACGATCGCCGCTGCGATGATCAGTCCCGTCCGTAATCCCCTGCTAACAAGCATTGTGGCCCCCGCTTTCTTGTTGGGACCATGATTTGCACAAACGCTTTGCAGGGCTGCTAAATCAAACAAGTAGAGTTGAGACGAATACTCGTAAAATTGTTCGGATGTTCGATCTATACTTGAATCAAATACGCGTAAAATTTGACAAGACTGTAATTGATTCAAATTTGAGGGATTAAGCCGCAACGCGTTGCGGCCGCTGCGAATTCGGGTTCAACAATCGCGCGGATTAACCATCGCCGGCTCGGGCGCGTGCGTCGGCGCGCGGCTGAACAGACGCGCGGCAGGCCGATGCAGAGCTGTCAGGGGGCGGCCGCGGGGCCGCGAGCGTTCACCGCGCGGTAACGCTGTCTTCGAGGGTTTCTTCGAGCTGCTCGTGGACGAACTCCAGCGCGAAGCCGTCTTCGAGATATCGCACGACGCGCGCCTGGACGCGGCCGAGCGACACCTGCGAGTTCATCGGCGGCCGATGCTCGGCTGCGATCGCCGCACCGGAGCGCGACATGTCGATGATGCGGCAGGTCATCCGGCTGCCGTCCTGAAGGGTGAGCAGCGAAATCGGATTGCGCGGCACGATACGATCGTGGCGGCGGTCTTCCGGCAGGTTGAGGATGTCGCGGTTGGCGAGCCAGGTCAGTTGCGCGGCGAGCTTGTCGCGCTTGCGCGGCGTCGCGCCGACCGTCATCGCGAAGCCGTTGTCGATGACCCGGGTGATCTTTCCCTCGACGCGGCCGATGTGGTCGAGATAGGCGATGACGCGGTCGCCGACATTGCCGATCCCCGGCGCCAGCATCGCAAGACCGCCCGGCGACATGTTGATCACCTGGCAGGGAAACTCCCGCCGATCCGGCAGCATGTAGCGTCCCAGCAGGTGCAGCTTGACCCGCTGGAATCGCCGCCGCTCGGCCGTGGCCGGCTGGATGGTCTGCTTCTGCAAGTGCACGGGATTTCCGTTGCTCGGCCGGAACGCAATTTGGTAACCCTAGGATGGTCAGGGTTAACGCCTCGTTAGCATTCGAGGCTCAGCGCTGCGATCTGGGCGTATCGATCACCTCACGCAGTCGCCTCGCCAGATCGGCCTTGCGGTAGGGCTTGTTCAGGACCGGCAGGCCGCCGCCGCGGCTCCGACCGGCGATGGTGTCGAGCGCGTAGCCCGACGTCAGCAGCACGTGCAGGCCGGGCCGCTTCAGCATCGCGGTCTCGGCGAGCTCCCATCCGCTGATCCCGCCGGGCATCACGATATCGGTGAACAGCACGTCGATGTGGCCGTCGCCATCGAGCGTCTGCAGCGCGTCGGCGCCGTCGATCGCGGCGATGACGATGTAGCCGAGACTGCGCAGGCACATCACCGCATAGGAGCGGACGAACGGGTCATCCTCGACGATCAGCACGACTTCGCCGCGCGACGGCAGGTGCTCGGTCACGTCGGCGGTCTCGGCGCTTGCCGGCTGCCCGGTCGCGATCGCCGGCAGATAAAGCCGCACCGTGGTGCCGAGGCCGGGCTCGCTGTACACCGAAACGTGGCCGTTCGACTGCTTGACGAAGCCGTACACCATACTGAGCCCGAGGCCCGAACCCTTGCCGACTTCCTTGGTCGTGTAGAACGGTTCGAACACATGCTCGAGCACCTCCCTCGGCATCCCCGAGCCGTTGTCGGTGACCGAGACCAGCACGTAGTCTCCCGGGCGGACGTCCTGGTTGACGACCTGGTACGAGGCATCGAGCGAGACGTTCGACGTGGTGATGCTGAGCCTGCCGCCGCCGAGCATCGCGTCCTGCGCGTTGAGCGCGAGATTGAGGATCGCGGATTCGAGCTGGGAGCGGTCGGCATAGGCGGTGCGCAGGCCGGGGTCGAGATCGGTGTCGATCACGATGTCTTCCCGCAGTGTCGGCCGCAGCAGCTTGTGCATCGAATCCACGAGTTCATTGCAGTCGAGTTCGACCGGCTTCAGCGTCTGCCGTCGGCTGAAGGCGAGCAGGCGCTGCGTCAGCTCCGCGCCGCGCTGGCCGGCGCGGCTGATGTCCCGCGCGAGGCTGCGCAGATCCTGCCGCGCCTTGAGCTGATCGCCGAGAAACTCGGCGTTGCCGACGATCACGGTCAGCAGATTGTTGAAGTCGTGCGCGATGCCGCCGGAAAGCTGGCCGACCGTCTCCATCTTCTGCGCCTGGACCAGCTGTTCCTCGGTCCGCTTGCGGTCGGTGAGGTCGTGGACCACCACGACGAATACCGACTCGCCGTTCTGCATGGTCTCGCCGATCGACAGATCCATCGGGAAAGTCCGGCCGTCGCGGCGCAGTCCGGTCATTTCGCGAACGCTGCCGATCCGGTCGTGTTCGCCGGCGTACGCCCCGTGGCGGAAGAATGAGTGCACTTCATCGGCGCTCGTCGCCGGCAGCAGCATCGAGATGTGTCGGCCGATCACGTCCTCGGCCTCGTAACCGAACAGCCGGTGGCAGGCGAGGTTGAAGGTTCGGATCCGGCCCAGCCGATCGCTCAGGATAACGCCGTCGACCACCGTCTCGATCAGCGTGTGGATGCGCGCATCCGCCTCGCGGATCACTTGCTCGGCGCGGCGCTGTTCGGTGATGTCGGTGGCCACCTTGGCGTAGCCGATCAGCGCGCCGTTCTCGTCGCGCAGCGGTTCGAGCACCACATGGGCCCAGAACTGGCTGCCGTCCTTGCGCTGCCGCCAGCCGGTGGTTTCGAAGCGGCCGTTGTCGCGCGCGAGGTCTAGGTTCCGCGCCGGCTCGCCGCTTGCGCGTTGCTCTTCCGGGTAGAACTCGCTGAAATGCCGGCCGAGGATTTCAGCGGCGGTGTATTGCTTGATCCGCTCGGCGCCGCGGTTCCAGCTGCTGACGCAGCCGTGGATATCGAGCATGAAGATGGCATAGTCGGTGACGCCTTCGACCAATCGCCGGAAGCTGTGTTCGTCGACGTTGCGGTCGGCGCGCGGAAGAACATCCTCATCGCGTTTGCGCGCCAGCACGACGTGGAAATCCGCATCCCCGGTCGGGACGGGCGCCGTCGACAGCGCGATGGTGAAGGAGGCTCCATCCTTGCGCCGCGCCAGCGCCGAGGACCGGTGCGTGCTTCGGGAAAGCTCGCGCCAGTCTGGGATCAGCTTGGCGATTTCCTCGCCGAGCGCCTCGCGGGCCGTCCAACCGAACAGGTCTTCGCAGGCTTGATTGAACAGCACGATGCGTTGTTGAGGGTCGACCAGGAGAACACCGTCGGGTGCGGCTTTGATCAGCGCGCGAAGGATCGATGCCTCGGGGTTCTCGGAAATCATCGCTATCCGCTTTTGGGCCAAGCCTCCGCCCGCAATGCGGACGGTGCTCGATACGATTGGTACAGCAGATCGTGCAACATGTCCTGCGATGGGCTTTGGCGGGGCGACGTAGCAACGCAATCGTGATCGGTGCCAAGTCGCTCCATCCCAGTCCTTCCCGGCCGACGCATCGCGCAGAACGCTGCATGAACGAATCGTCGCGCCGTCACAGCTTTTCGACACGCGCACGGAATGTCTGCCCGAATTGCGGAATACGAAGCGTAGTCCACGGTTTATCTTGCCGGTGGCCCCGTCAACGACCGTCGATTAGTTGGTAGTTGGAACAATCGCCGGTCCGGTTCAATTGTGAAAGGCGTGACGATGGCGTCGTCGGCGAACGACGAAAAAGTTCCCGCGAAACAGCCTCGAGTAATCGACTCTCACGGCAATCGACTTCGAATCCGAACCTGCAACCGGTGGAACCGATCGCCGGCGCCTCGATCGCGGCCCGGCTGTACGTCATCGCTGCTCCCGATCCGCGACAACCTGTCGCTCACCCCGGAGGAACTCGCCGGATGCTCGGTGTGCAGGAACAGTCCACTGGCGGCCATCGCCCTGCACAGCAGGCGGGCGCGAGCGCGACTGTTCGGATATCCGGCAAATCCTTGATGCCGAAGGCGTCATACCGCGCTGTATTCACCGCGCCGATCTCGGTAGCGGCCGGCTCGACCCGGCCGGTGCAACCCGCATGGCCAAGAAATTCTTTGAACTTGAGCAAGATCAAAGCTGCCATTTTCACGTGCCTTATTGCACACTTCGGTCAGGAGAAATGCCCATGGCAAACATCGACGACAGCCTTGAATCCGCACGCCGCGATTCTGTCGTGCAGGTCGACGCCGAAGAGGAACTGCGTGTCCTCACCGCCCTGATCGGGTGTATCATGGTGGCCGAGGACACCGGCGGTCGTCACGATCGCCGCAGCCTGATGCCGCATTCGCGGCCGCCGCGGTTGATTTCCGACTTTGACAAGGCGGTCTGAGCCAGCGCCGCGCGTAGTGATACGAAGTAGACGTCCGACCGAACGGCACAATTATGTAACCAGGGCTCGCGTTCCTGATGAATCGCGCGGGATCGGGGAACTGGCCGTTGGCAGCAGGTAACCGCCCTGCGTCCCGGCCTTTGTCGGGACGGCTGCGATGCTGACGAGTCGCCAATCACCAAACGATCTTCTGGCTGCCCTGCCGTCGCAGGATTTTGATCTGTTGCGGCCGCATCTGCGCACGATGGAACTGAGCTTCGGCCAGCTGCTGGTCGAAGCCGGTGCGCCGTTCAAGCAGGTGATCTTCCCGCACGCGGGCATTGTGTCGACGCTGGCGCGGCTGCGGCGCGGCGAGACCGTCGAGGTCGGGGTGATCGGGCGTGACAGCGTCGTCGGCGCCGGCGCGGCGTTCTACGATGCGCTGGCCTCGACTGCGGCGATCGTTCGTTATCCCGGCGCTGCATCAGTGATCGATGCCGGCCATTTCCGCGCCGCGGTGGAACTCAGCCCCGCGCTACGCAACGCGCTGTTGCACGATCAATCGGTCCGCGTCGTGAGGGCGGAGCAGACCGCGGCGTGCAACGCGGCCCACGCTGCTGAAGCGCGGCTGTGTTGCCGTCTGCTGCAGTCCCGGGAGATGGCCGCGAGCGACTCCATGCTGTTGAGCCAGGACCTGATGGCACAGATGCTCGGGGTAAAGCGCAACACCATCTCGCTGATCGCGCACGGGCTTCAGCAGCAAGGATTGATCCGCTACAGCCGCGGCCGGATGTCGATCGTCGATGTCGAAGGGCTCAATCGGCGTTCGTGCGAGTGCCACACCGCGGATCGTCTGACGGTCGCGCAAATGCCGGTCCGTCCGTGCCCGGCGCTGCTGGCGCAACGGCCGGCGCAGGAGTTCGGTCTGGCTCAGCGCAGTCCTTCGTAGACCATCAGCCCGCGCGCGACTTCCCATTTGCGCAACACCCGCGGCCGCAGCCGGCGGGACGGGCGGCCGAGCGTGCGCCACGCCGTCAGCCGCAATTCGCCGAACTCGCCTGCGATCCTCGCGCCGAGCGGGGCCAGCAGGCCGGTCATGCTCAGCGGCGTATGGGCGCGCGCCGCAAACGGCAGCAGCAACAGCTCCAAATGAGCGATCGAGCCGTCGCCGGACGCGGTGGTGGCTCCGGCGACCAGCGGCAGCGCTTCCTCTGCGACGACGCTGAGAATGTCCTCGCACTCCTGTCGGCTGTCGGCGGCGAACAGGCCGGTCAGACTTTCACCCTTGAGATCGCGGCCGAGCAGGGCGCACAGCCGTGTTCCGGCGACGCGGAACGGATAGCCGGCGCTGGAATCGCATGACAGCACGAAGATGTCGCCGAGCAGCTCGCGGACTGCGCCGGGCTCGATCTCGCTGCGTTGGGGCGTCGGCGCGGCGCCGCGCTGTCGGTCCCAATAGGCAAAGAATGCGCGACTCGACGGATGCTTCATACGTGTCCCTGGCCCGCGCCGGGCGCGTCGGGGACAGTTCTGTCCCGTATCCGCGCAGCGCAGACCCCTGAATGGTTCTGCAGGAGGGCCGTTGCAGCGTCCATGCCGGAAGCCGGACGGGCTTCCGTTAACCCCTGTTTTGTCGCGTTAAGGTTAAATTAACTATGCGGTTTGCGGCCGCCGCTGCGGTGCCTAGAGTGGGTCCGTTCTCGGCGCGTAGGCCTTTTCCAGGCTCCTGCGCGATCTTTACGGGGTGGCTGCAAAACAGACCGGCGCGCGCGCGGATCATCGCGGCGGACAGCACCGGCAGGCTTGAAGGGGAGGGCTTTCTCAGAGTCCTCCCCTTTTTTGTGGGTGCCAGGGCTCGGCAGGGGACGGCGATCATCGGGCTCCGTTGGGCGTCGCCGGGGGCGCCGGCGGACCGGCTTGCGCCGTTCAGCCAAGCCGCCTATGGGATCGGATCGCCTCCGGGGCCGTGCGCCGCGGTCGGGCCGCTCGCAGCAGGTCGTAAAACGTTGGATTCCTCCCCCGAAACGCAGCCGCTGCCACCGCCTCCGCCGGAGCCGCCGCGCGAACCGATCCTGAACCTTCCGGCCGCGCTCGCCGCCTATGTCGCGCTGCTGGCGGTGATCCATCTGCGCGTGTTGCTGCCGCCGGACATCGAATATTGGACCATCGAAGTGTTCGGCTTCATTCCGAAGCGCTACGACGCGACCCTGCTGGCGACGCCGTTCGCCGGGGGAAGCGGCGCCAAGGTCTGGAGTTTCGTGACCTATTCGCTGCTCCACGCCAATCTCAGCCACATCATCTTCAACGTGCTGTGGCTGCTGCCGTTCGGCAGCGCGGTGGCGCGGCGGTTCGGCGCGGCGCGGTTCTTCCTGTTCATGGCGGTCACTGCGATCGGCGGCGCGCTCGCCCATCTCGTCACCCACGAGCACGAGATCGCGCCGATGATCGGCGCTTCGGCCTCGGTGTCCGGCGCGATGGCGGCGGCGATCCGGTTTGCGTTTGCGCGCGGCAGTTTCCTGTCGCTGCGCAGCGGCGACGCCGATGCGGCGGCGCGGGTGCCGGCGCAGCCCTTGATCCGCGCGCTGCGCGATCCGCGCGTGCTCGCCTTCCTCGCGATCTGGTTCGGCATCAACATCATCTTCGGCGTCGGCTCGATCGCGGTCGGCAACGAAGGCGCGAGCGTCGCCTGGCAGGCGCATATCGGCGGCTTCTTCGCGGGCCTGCTGCTGTTCTCGTTGTTCGACCCGGTGCCGCGATCGGCGCAGACCTCCGCTCACAACTAATCACGCTGGTCTATTCTTCACGCTGCACTGCGGTGGTGATTGCTGCGGCGCCCGCAGCATGGCGCGGATTTGCCTTATTTCTCCGGTATTATTTGCATCTCGACGGCGCCGTCGATCGAACTGCCGACTGCTGATCAAGTTACCAAACTGAGCCGCCTTCTGTGAAAGGCGCGCCATTCGGGAGGCGACCAATGACAGTGCGTGCAATTCTGGAATCCAAGGGCCGCTACATCTACAGCGTCGAGCCGGACGAGCGGCTGTCGGCCGCTGTGAAGACGTTGTCCGAGCGTCGTATCGGCGCGGTGCTGGTGATGCGCGGGACGCGGCTCGACGGCATCCTGTCGGAGCGCGACATCGTGAAAGTGCTGGCCGATCGCGGCGCCGCTGCGCTGGACGACCCGGTCCATGCGGTGATGACCCGCGATGTCGTGAGTTGCGCGCAGAACGACACGGTCGGCGAGATCATGGAAGTGATGACGTCGCAAAAGTTCCGGCATTTGCCGGTGCTCGACGGCGACGACCGCGTCGTCGGCCTGATTTCGATCGGCGACATCGTGAAGTGGCGGCTGCGCGAATACGAGCACGAGCAACAGGCGCTGCACGACTACATCAAATCGGCCTGAGTCTCTCTCCGTCATTCCGGGGCGCGCCGACAGGCGCGAGCCCGGAATCTCGAGCTTCAGAGGACTGCAAGATTCCGGGTTCGCGAGCTGCGATCGCGCCCTGGAATGACTGGTTGTGAGTATTTTGCTCCGATCGCGTCGTAGTCGATGATCGCGTTGACGGGCGGCGAAGGCTCACGTCTCGACCGGCACATCCGCCTTCGCCTGCGGCGCGACCTCCTCGATCGCCTCGCGGATCGAATCGATTGCGCGTTCGGCGGCGCGGGCGCCGTGCGCGATCATCTCGTCGGCGCGGTGGAAGTCGAACCAGCCGATCCGGCCGACCCGCGGCGAGATCAGCATGTCGGGCGGGTCGCCGGCGAGCCGCGCCCGGGTGATGCGGTCCTGCATGATGTTGAAAGCGTCGACCATCACCTTGGAAATGCCCGGCCGGGTTTCGCTGCCGAAGATCTCCTGCTTGACGAAGCGCTCCGGCGAGAAGAACCGGCCGAAGCCGCGCTTCGCCGCCGGCTCCGCGGCGGGTTCGATGACTTCCTCGATCGCGCCGTGCGAGAAGATCGTGGTGCCGTGGCCGAATACGTCGCTCGAGACGTTGGCGGCGATCACGATCTCGGCGCCGAGCGCGCGGGCGGCCGACACCGGCACCGGATTGACCAGCGCGCCGTCGACCAGCCAGCGATCGCCGATCAGCACCGGCGAGAAGATGCCGGGCAGGGCGTAGGACGCCCGCACCGCATCGACGATCCGGCCATGCGTCAGCCAGATCTCGTGGCCGGTGCGCACCTCGGTGGCGACGCTGGCGAATTTCTGCTTGAGGTCCTGGATCAGGGTCTGGCCGAGCGTCGCCTCGAGCTGGGCGGCGAGCTTGCTGCCGCCGATCAGGCCCGAGCCGTTCAGGCGGATGTCGAGATAGCCGAGAATGTTGCGCGGCTGAAGCTGGCGCGCCCATTCTTCCAGCGTGTCGAGATGGCCCGCCACATAGGCGCCGCCGACCACCGCGCCGATCGACGTGCCGACCACCACGTCGGGCGTGATGCCGGCGCCGAGCAGCGTCCGCAAAATCCCGATATGGGCGAAGCCGCGCGCCGCGCCGCCGCCGAGCGCCAGCCCGATCACCGGCCGGCGGATGCTGTCGAGGCCGACCTTGCCCTGTGCTGGCGGGCTGCTCTGCCCACGACCGATCAAATTGTCCAGCACGGCTGCCTCCTCATTCTCTTCGCTCCTCGCACCAGCGAAGTCTGCGCGGTCTAACCCAACGGTCACCAAAGCGCGATGGCGCGATCCTGCCAGGGCGCTGCGGAACCATGAAGTCCTGTGGACGCCGGGACTAGGGGAAAATCGTGACATTGCAGCGAAAATCACCCCGCTACCGCCGCGGCGGCTAGCCGCTCCGGTGTGTCTCAGCCACAGGCTTGAATTCGCCTCGTTTTCAGTGAAAACCTGCAGCCATGATTTGCAGGGGCAAAACCGGCCGGGCGGGGCCACGGGGTAGGCTGGCGCTTGCCTGCGCGTCGGCCTGTCTGGTGCTGGTCGCCACACAGCCCGCCTCGGCGCAGTTTTTCAGCGACCGGCCGCCGCCGATTCCGCCGGCCTCGGTGCCCGAGCCGCCGGCAGGCGGCGCGATCAGTCTGGCGCCGTCGTCGGGCGCCGCAGCGGCGCCGCCACTGCCTGCGCCGCTGACGCAACCTCCCGTCGCCGCGGTGACGCCGCCGGCGACCTCGCCATTGCCCCCGACGGCCGCCCCGCCGCAGGGCGTGCTGGCGCTGACCGCCCGTTACGGCAAGGACCTGCCGACGATCAGCAACGGTCTGGTGTGGCGGGTCTACGCCGACAAGCCGGACGACGGCGGCCAGATCAAGCTGGTCCGCGAGGATCACGGCGCGACGCCGAACATCGTGCTGCCGCCCGGCAATTATGTGGTGCATGTCGCGCATGGCCTGGTCAGCGCGGTACGCCCGGTGGCGCTGAGGGCCGAAACCGATCGCGAGGCGTTCGTGTTGCCGGCCGGCGGCCTGCGGATCGAAGGACGCGTCGGCGGCACGCGGATTCCGCAGAACCAGATTTCGTTCTCGATCTACAAGGGCAGTCAGTTCGAGAACACCCAGCGCGCGCCGTTGGTGCCGAACGCCGCCGCCGGCGATGTCGTGCTGGTTCCCGAGGGCACGTACTACATCGTCTCCAATTATGGCGACGCCAATTCGGTGGTGCGTTCCGACATCCGTGTCACGGCCGGCAAGCTGACCGACGTCGCCGTGACCCACCGCGCCGCCGTGATCACGCTGAAGCTGGTGTCCGATAAAGGCGGCGAAGCGCTCGCCAACACCGCGTGGTCGGTGCTGACGCCCGGCGGCGACGTCATCAAGGAATCGATCGGCGCGTTCCCGCGCGTCGTGCTGTCCGAAGGCGAATACCGCGCCATCGCCAAGAACGAAGGCAAGGTGTTTGAGCGCGGCTTCAACGTCGTCAACGGCGTCGACGGCGAAGTCGAAGTGATGGCGCGCTAGCGGTTCCGCCGATCGTCATAACGTCCAGCCCTCTGCAGACGACGCACCCACGCCGCGTAGGTATGGTGCTTGCGCGATCAGCGCCGGGATAATCGTCTCGTTTTGTTTGGAACCGCGACGTGTTCCACCGCCAGAGCATTTTGATAGCTGATGTCGATCAGGCTTTCTGTCGCCCGAACAACGACGCAGGCGGCTGCGCTCGTCCGTTGCAACAAGGTTGTCAGGCTTATCTGACAACCTTCGGGTGCGATTACTATCGACATTCATTCTCTCGTGTGTTGATCTATGATTATCACCTTGTCGCCTTCGGCATCTACGGGTGACTGAGAGCTCGGTCATGCTCCCGCCTGGTTCAACAGGGGAGATCTCTCATGCCGGACTTTATCCGTGATGAGAACCTGAAGCTTTATCGTGCTGCTCTGGCTCAGAGCACTGACGAAGAACAGCGCAGAGTATTGCTGGTCCTGCTTCGGCTCCTGGTCGTTGAACAGGCCGAAACTGCGAGCCGCCCCAAACAATTCGCGCCCGATCCTGATGAAGATTATTGACCTGTCATCGCCGCACGATCTCCCCCAAGGTGTGGTGATCAACGGTCCCCCGAGCGATGCGCCGCACGCCTGCTCGGGGGATCGCGCTTGTTAGTTCTATTTTGAAAGTGAGACCGATGGCTGGCCTGCGTTCTGCGATATTGCCCGGACAGTTCCATCTGCTGAGCAGGGCTTTCGAACACGCCATCAAGGGACTGCCGAACGCCGAGGGCATTCCGGCCATCAAGGCATGTCTGGCGGACAAGGTGCTTGTGCTCGTTGCGTCCGGGGAGAGCGACCAGGTCAGGCTTGGCGATGTCGCTCTTGTTACGATGCGCGAGTGTCTGCGCGATTGCATCGGGTGCCGACAGGACCATGGTGGGCGCGATGCTCTTGCAAACTGACGATGATTGCGTGTGTCACGAGACGCAAATCGGTCTGCTTTCGCGCGCGGCGGGGGTTCGGTCGAACCAGCGCTGCTACAGCAAGGGCGAACGAATCTACGCAAGGGACGAGCCTGCGCATCACGTTTACGCGGTCGTTCAAGGCGCAGTTCGAGCGACCCACTATCTATCCGATGGGCGCCGGCATTTGAGCGCGTTTCATCTGCCGGGCGAAATCTTCGGTCTGTACACCCGCGAGGTCCGCAGTCTGGAGGCCGAAGCGGTCGTCAAGACGACCACGCTGGCGGTGCGGCGCGATGATCTCGAACGCGCAGCCAGCAGCGATCCGAAACTCGCCTGGAGGCTTTGCAACATCGTGGCGGACGATTTGCGAAGCGCGCAAGACCACCTGATGCTGCTGGGCAGGAAGTCTGCGTCGGAGCGGGTCGCCGCGTTCTTGCTCGAGATGGATCGCCGCCTCGCGACTGACGGCATCATGAGCCTCCCGATGTGCGGAATGGATATCGCCGATTACCTGGGCCTCAGCAACGAGACGGTCTCGCGTTGCCTGACGAAACTGCAGGAGTTGCGCATCATCGACCTGACCAAAGGTCGAACGGTCACATTTCTCGATCGCGCCGGTCTGCGCGAGATCGACACCTCCTGATGCTTTGACCCGCGCTGGCGCGCGAACTGCGCTCTGGTAACTGCTGCTCACAGTCACCATATCTTTCAGATCGCCGCACAGGGGCTTCCCGGGCAACGGTGACTGAGAGACGCGACCGCGCTCCCGCCCTGCGAGGGAGAAGCGCTGTGCGTGCGATCATCGAAACCATTCACGATCTGCAAGGCCTGGATCGTCGCTCGGCCGGCCAGGTGACGGTTTGACCGATCCGCGGCGCTCGAATCCTCTCGGAACGGACTCCTGCGTGTGCGGCCATGCCGTCGTCGCGCCCAGTCGCTCCAACTATTCGGCGACCGCGGTGGTCAATGAATGGCATTGCGCCGCCTGCGGCCGGTCCTGGAAGACCTACGCCGACAGCGTCGAACCCGAAGGATCGATCCCGTGAACCGAACGCGCGCCGAGTGGCGGTGATTCGATCAGAACCGGAAAAGCGCTAAACCGGCGTCGGCGCCGCCTGCGACGCCAATGGTACGTCCAGTTCATAGGCAAAGCCGGCGGGATCGTAACGGACCTCCACTGTGCCGTTCAATTGCCTGCCCAGCGTTTCGATCAGGCGCGTGCCGAAGCCACGGCGCTCGGGAAACTGCACCGGCGGTCCGTCATGTTCGGTCCAGCTCAAATGCAGCCGCCGCGTCGCCGGGTCCAGCGACCAGACGATATCGACCCGGCCGCCCGGGACCGACAGCGCTCCGTATTTCGTCGTGTTGGTGCAAAGCTCGTTGATCGTCATCGCGATCGCGATGACTTCGCCCGCCGCCAGCCGGACGTCCGGGCCCGTGACCGCGATCGTGGATGTGCCGGGATCGTCGAACGCCTTGATCGCGCCGCGCACGATCTGTCCGAGGTCCGCGCTGGCCCATCGTTCCTGCAACAGCAGATCGTGAGCCTTGCCGAGCGCGATCAACCGGCCTTCGATCGCCAGCCGCGCATGTTCAGCATCCTTGACGCCGCGCAGGCTCTGCGAGGTGATAGCGATCACGGTGGCGAGCATGTTCTTGATGCGGTGATGCAGTTCTTCGAGGATCAGTTTCTGCAACTGGTCCGCGGTCTCGCGCCCCTTGGCATCAATCAGGGCCTGAGAATAAAGATCCCACGCGTCGATCTTGGCCTGAGACAGCAGCAATCGGAGACTATTGTTCTCCGCGACCAGCAGATCGTCAGGGTCTGCCGGGTGAGGAGAGCGGCGAATGATTTCGCCTGATCCATCAATCTGCGACATGGCTGACTCTACCTCCGGCCGACCGCAAAAAGCAAACGATATCGATATGTAGCGCGGCGCCGTGGGGGGCTAACGCGGGCATATATCTGGCAGTTACCTGGAGGCATCGCCTGTCACAGTCACTAAGGCGAACTAACCATCAGGCGACATAAAAATATCATAATCAGCCGTTTTCCTACCGAGCGTTGCTGCGTTTACATCGTCTTAACGCGGAACACGTGGACTGCGGCCGAGAGTCGATTGGGCGCGGAGATGCGACACGTGACGGCCGTAAGAACGAATTCCGAGACGCTGACAACTCAACTCGCCGCCGACCTCGCTATTTTGCAGCGGAAATGGCAAGCGGCAGTCCAGCCTGGACAGACGTTGCCGAGCTATGAAGAGGTGATGCTCGGCAGCCTCGGCCGGCTCGCCGATCACATGGTGCTGCTTCAGCTTTCGGGCGGAGAGCCGGGTGTGTCGCGCACCGGCCGCTACGTTCAGCAATGGCTGGGCGACGAGCGCTGGGACATCTCACTCGACGCGCTGCCGCCGGATTGCGCCACGGCGCTGATGCAGGCGGCGTCGGGCGCGCAGCAGAATCTGCGGCCCTATCTCGGCACGGCGCATTTCGTGCGCGACGGCATCGTCCAGAAATACGTGCTGCTGGCGCTGCCGACATCGTCGCGCTGGGGCGGCACGCTGATCGGCGTCTATGTCAACGAGGACGGCTTCCGCTACAATCTGCTCGACGCGATCTTCTCCTCGACCGACGACGGCATCGTTTCGCTGACCGCGATCCGCGACGCGGATGATCGGCCGTTCGATTTCCAGATCGTGCATCTCAACGACGGCGCTTCGGCATTGCTGCGGCAGCCGGTGGAGATGCTGCAATGGAGCCGGCTGTCCGCCGGCCGGCATATGCTGTGCGAGCCGGCCGTGGTCGCGCGTCTGCTCGCGCTGGTCGACAAAGGCGGCCAGGACACCATCGCGATCGACAGCGACGACCGCAATCTCAGCCTCGGCGCCACCGCCTTCGGCGACATCGTCTCGCTGACGATCTCCGACATCACGTCGCTGAAGAAGCGCGAGGAATCCTTTCGTCTGTTGTTCGACGGCAATCCGATGCCGATGTGGGTGTTCGACGCGACGACCACCGAATTCCTCAGCGTCAACGACGCCGCCGTGCAGCACTACGGCTACGACCGCGACGCCTTTCTGCGGATGACGCTGCGCGAAATCTGGCCGCGCGACGAATGGGCCTCGCACAGCCATGCGCTGCTGCACGTCGGCGATAGCTACCAGTCCGGCGGCAACTGGCGCCACATCAAGGCCGACGGCAGTGAGATCCAGGTGCTGACTTTCGGCCGCCGCGTGGTGTTCGACGGCCGCGACGGATTTCTCGTCGTGGTGGTGGATATCACCGAGCGCCGCAAGGCCGAGGCCAAGATCGCCCATATGGCGCATCACGACGGCCTGACCAATCTGCCGAACCGCGCCTTGTATCAGGAGCGGCTGCAGCAGGCGCTGGAGCAGGGGCGGGCCGGCGGCGCCAGGGTCGCGGTGCTGTGCATCGACCTCGATCTGTTCAAGAACGTCAACGACTCGTTCGGCCATCCGATGGGCGATCGGCTGCTGCGCTGCGTCGCCGAGCGGCTGCGGGCGCAGGTCGGCGGACAGGATCTGGTGGCGCGGTTCGGCGGCGACGAGTTCGCGATCGTGCTGGCGCAGGTCACGTCGCCGAACGAGGCCAGCGACTTCGCCGCGCGACTGATCGAGATCGTCAGCGCGCCCTACGACATGGACGGCCTCGAAGTGGTGATCGGCGCCTCGATCGGCATCGCGCTGGCGCCGGGCGACGGCGAGGATTGCGACGCGCTGCTGCGCAACGCCGATATGGCGCTGTATCGCGCCAAGGCGCATGGCGGCGGCTGCCATCATTTCTTCGAGAAGGAGATGGACCGCCAGGCGCAGATCCGCCGCGACATGGAGCTCGATATGCGCCACGCCTTCGCGCGCGGCGAGTTCGAGCTGCACTATCAGCCGCTGATCGATCTGGCAGAAGATCGCATCAGTGGCTTCGAATCGCTGCTGCGCTGGCGCCATATCGAGCGCGGGATGATCTCGCCGGCCGATTTCATTCCGATCGCCGAGGATATCGGGCTGATCGTCGGCCTCGGCGAATGGGTGCTGCGGCAGGCCTGCATCGAGGCGGCGCGATGGCCGGACGACATCAAGCTCGCGGTCAATTTGTCGCCGGTGCAATTCCGCAGCCGCAATCTGGTGCAGGTGGTGATCTCGGCGCTGGCGCAATCCGGCCTGGCGCCGCGCCGGCTCGAACTGGAAATCACCGAATCGCTGTTTCTCGCCGACAGCGAGGCCAATCTCGCGACCTTGCACCAGCTCCGCAGTCTCGGCGTCCGGATTTCGATGGACGATTTCGGCACCGGCTATTCAAGCCTGAGCTACTTGCGCAGCTTCCCGTTCGACAAGATCAAGATCGACCGCTCCTTCGTCACGGATCTCACCGAGCGGCCGGATTGCCTCGCGATCGTGCGCGCGATCGCCGGCCTCGGCCGCAGCCTGAACATCACCACGCTCGCCGAAGGCGTCGAAACCATCGACCAGCTGCAAGCGCTGCGCGGCGAAGGCTGCCACGAAGTGCAGGGCTTCCTGTTCAGCCCGGCGCGCCCGGCATGCGAGATCGACGGCCTGCTGATGAAGTTCGGCCGCCAGGCCTCGCAGGCGGCGTGAGCCTCAGAACCTCGTCACGATCTCCGCCAGCGTCGGCCGCGGGCGGTCTTCGTTGGCTCGGGTCGGTGTGCCGATATGGATGAACCCGGCGAGTTGTTCGCCATCCTTCAGTCCGAGACCGGTCAGCACGTCGCGGTCATAGGCGATCCAGCCGGTCAGCCAATTGGCGCCGTAGCCGAGCGCGGTGGCGGCGGTGACGATGTTGAGGCAGGCGGCGCCTGCCGACAATTCCTGCTCCCACGCCGGCACCTTGGGATGCGGCTTCGGCGCGCTCACCACCGCGATCACCAAAGGCGCTTCGGTGAGGCGGGCGCGCTCGCCTGCGATCTCCTCGCGCGTGGCCTCCGGCTTGTTGCGCGCAAACACCGCGCCGATCACCTCGCCGGCGCGCGCGCCGGCGTCGCCCTCGAATACGATGAACCGCCACGGCGCGATCTTGCCGTGATCCGGCACCCGCGCGCCGACGGTGAGGATGGTGTCCAGCTCCTCGGGCGAGGGACCGGGCCCGCTCATCTCACGCGGCTTCACCGAACGGCGGGTCTTCAGAAAATCGATGGGATCGGGCATGTTTCCAGCTCTTTCACGTCAGGGCAGGCGGCCTCCTAGCACATCGCTGCGCCGATGGCGTTCACTTTCGGCTTGGTCCCAAAATGGGACCATGCTAGGATGATCGGGTGAGGGTGATAGCGCTCAGCACGATCAAGGCATTCCTTTCGCGCACAGGCGTCGATGATGCGCGCGAACCGCTGATGGCCTGGTTCAGGCATGTCCGGTCGGCGGATTGGGGCAAGCCCGCGGACTTGAAGCGGGATATCCGAACCGTCAGTATCCTGAAAGGCGGGCGCGCGGTGTTCAACATCGCCGGCAACAAATATCGGATCGTGGTCTGGATCAACTATCCCTATCGCGTCGTCTATATCCGCCTCGTCGGCACGCATCGCGACTATGATGCGATCGACGCACAGACTGTTTGAGGATCGTCATGGATGTGCTTCCGATCAAATCACAGCGTGACTATCGCCGGGTTCTCAAGGAGATCGAGACGCTGATGGGCGCACGGCGCAACACCTCGGAGGGCGACCGGCTCGATGTGCTGGTCACGCTGGTCGAGGCGTGGGAGCGTAAGCACTATCCGTTCGATCTGCCCGATGCGGTCGAGGCGATCCGCTATCACATGGAGCAGAGCGGTCTCGAGCCGCGCGACCTGATTCCGTATATTGGCAGCCGCAATCGTGTCCACGAAGTGCTCAACCGCAAGCGCGGCCTGACGCTGCCGATGATCCGCAAACTGCATCAGGGGCTCGGCATTCCGGCCGAGTCCCTGATCAAGGGCGCAAGCGAGGCGGCGTGACGCCTCGCGTCTGGCTCAACCCTGCGCCCGCATCCGCTTGACGTCCGGCGGCGTCGCCTCGTCGACCAACGCTGCGATCGCGTCCGCGGTCGCCATCACGGTCTGGCCGTCGCTGCCGAGCCGGCGGACCGAGACCGAATGGGTCTCGGCTTCCTTCTTGCCGACCACCAGCAACGCCGGGACCTTGGCCAGCGAATGCTCGCGCACCTTGAGGTTGATCTTCTCGTTGCGGAGGTCGATGTCGACGCGCAGGCCCGCGCGGCGCGCCGCGGCGACCACCTTCTTGGCGTATTCATCGCCTTCCGAGGTAATCGTCGCGACCACCAGCTGCACCGGCGCCAGCCACAGCGGGAAATTGCCGGCGAAGTGCTCGATCAGGATGCCGATGAACCGCTCCATCGAGCCGCAGATCGCGCGATGCACCATCACCGGGGCCTTCTTGGCGCCGTCGGCGTCGATGTAGAACGCGCCGAACCGCTCCGGCAGATTGAAGTCGACCTGGGTGGTGCCGCATTGCCAGTCGCGGCCGATCGCGTCGCGCAGCACGTATTCGAACTTCGGCCCGTAGAACGCGCCTTCGCCCGGATTGATCTCGGTCTTGATCCGGTTATCGCCCTGCGCCTTGATCTCGGACAGCACGGTGGCCATCACCCGCTCGGCGTGGTCCCACATCTCGTCGGTGCCGACACGCTTGTCGGGCCGGGTCGACAGCTTCACGGTGAGTTCGCCGTCGAAGCCGAAGTCGGAATAGGTCGACAGGATCAGGTCGTTGATCTTGAGGCATTCCTCGGCGAGCTGCGCCTCGGTGCAGAACACATGGGCGTCGTCCTGCGTGAAGCCGCGCACCCGCATCAGGCCGTGCATCGCGCCGGACGGCTCGTAGCGATGCACGATGCCGAATTCGGCCATCCGCAGCGGCAAATCGCGATAGCTCTTGAGGCCGTGCTTGAAGATCTGCACATGGCCCGGGCAGTTCATCGGCTTCAGCGCGAACCAGCGCTTGTCCTCGGCGTTCTCGCCGGCCGACTGCGCCGCGAACATGTTCTCGCGATACCAGTCCCAATGGCCCGAGGTCTCCCACAGCACCTTGTCGAGGATCTGCGGGGCGTTGACCTCGTCGTAATTGCCCGCGAGCCGGCGGCGCATATAGGCGACCAGCGACTGGAAAACGCTCCAGCCCTTGGCGTGCCAGAACACCACGCCCGGTCCTTCCTCCTGGAAGTGGAACAGGTCGAGTTCGCGGCCGAGCCGGCGGTGATCGCGCTTCTCGGCTTCCTCGATCTGCTTCAGATAAGCGTCGAGGTCTTCCTGCTTGGCGAAGGCGGTGCCGTAGATCCGGGTCAGCATCGGATTGTTGCTGTCGCCGCGCCAATACGCGCCGGCGACCTTCATCAGCTTGAACGCCGAGCCGATCTTGCCGGTCGAGGTCATGTGCGGGCCGCGGCACAGATCGAACCAGTCGCCCTGTTTGTAGATCTTGATCGACTGGTCCGCGGGGATCGCGTCGACCAGCTCGACCTTGAACATCTCGCCATTGTCGGCGAACACCTGCTTGGTCTGGTCGCGGGTCCAGACTTCCTTGGTGAAGGGTTTGTCGCGCGCGATGATCTCGCGCATCTTCTTCTCGATCGCCGCGAAGTCTTCGGGCGTGAACGGCTCGTTGCGGAAGAAGTCGTAATAGAACCCGTTCTCGATGGTCGGGCCGATCGTCACCTGGGTGCCCGGCCACAGCGCCTGCACGGCTTCGGCGAGCACATGCGCGCAATCGTGGCGGATCAATTCCAGCGCGCGGGAATCGTCGCGCGCGACGAAATCGATCGCTGCATTGTCGTCGATCGGATCGGCGAGGTCGGTCAGCACGCCGTTCAGCGCCATCACCACGGTGCGCTTGGCCAGCGACGGCGAGATCCCCTTGGCGATCTCGAGCCCGGTGGTGCCGCGCGGATAATCGCGGGTCTTGCCGTCCGGGAAGGTGACGGTGATCTGCTCGGCGTTCACCGCCGGCTTGAGATTGGAGAGGGTGTATTGAAAGCCGGAGCCGGCGGGCAGGTTCTTGTCGGCGGGGGTCTTGTCGGTCATGTCGTTCTCCTCTGGCTCACTCCTGCACACGAGCGCAGGTAAGCGGACGAGCGATATAGCAGCCGATTCCGGCGATGCAAGAAAGGCGAGGCGGATTCCCGCCCTCCGCCCCGGCAAATCCGGAGGCGGGCGGCCGTCGCCGAGAGTTAATGCACTTGCATCGAGCTCCTGCTAGCCTCTCGCGGTGTCCCGCTCGTTCGCGCCCACCGCCCTCATGCTCGGCAATTTCGTCACCGGAACCTCGGTTCTTGCGCCGGCCGGGATGCTCGGCGAATTGTCCGCCGATCTCGGCGTCACCATCCGCGAGGCGGGGCTGTTGATCACCTTCGGCGCGGTGGTGCTGTGCATCGGCTCGCCGCTGACGGCATGGCTGACCAGCCGGATCGAGCGCCGCCTGCTGCTCACCGCGACGCTGCTGGTGATGACGCTGGCGAATTTCGCCTCGGCGCTCGCGCCGGGCTATGCCGCGCTGTTGATCATCCGCCTGATCAGCCTGTCGGTCGGCTCGCTCTACACCCCGCAATCGGCCGGCGCCGTCGCGCTGATCACGCCGCCGGAGCGGCGCGGCGGCACCATGACCTATGTGTTCCTGGGCTGGTCGCTGGCGGTGGCGTTCGGCGTGCCGCTGGTCACCTATGTCGCCAGCCATTACGGCTGGCGCGCCGCTTTTGTCGTGCTGGGCGCGCTCGGCTGCCTCAGCGTCGTGCTGCTGGCGCTGCGGCTCCCCGGCGGTCTGAAGGCGGCGCCGGTCGATCTGCGGACCTGGGTCGCGGTCGGCCGCAGCCGTCCGATCCTGACGCTGCTCGGTATCACCGCGCTGCACACGTCCGGCCAGTTCGTGGTCTTCACCTATATCGGCCCGCTGCTGCTGGGGCTCACCGGCGCCGGGGCGGCGCAGATCGGGCTGGCCTTCGCGCTGTATGGCGTCGGAGGTTTCGTCGGCAACATGATCGCGAGCCGCATCGTCGACGGCTGGGGCGCGTTCAACACATCGGTGCTGTTCGTGTCGCTGATGCTGACCGGAATCACGCTGTGGTCGGTCGGCGCCGGCATCTACGCCGTGATGGCGCTCGGCGTGGCGATCTGGGGGCTCGGTTTCGCTGCGACCAATTCGATGCAGCAGGTGCGGCTCGTGGCCGCCGACCCGTCGCTCGCCGGCGCCACGATGTCGCTGAACACGTCGGTGCTCTATGTCGGCCAGGCGATCGGCTCGGCGATCGGCGGCGCATTGTTCGCGGCGGGTCTGCCGCGCGTCGCCGGCTTCGCCGCAATGGCGCTGATCGCGCTGGCGCTCGCCGCGGTGCTGCTCGCAACGCGCGAGCGAAAAGGGTAGGGCGTTTTGCTGGCTTGTGCGCCGACCGCGCGTCGGCGCCGTCGAATCAGCCGCGTGTCGCGGCGGATCGACCGCGGTCGGTGATCTGATAGAAGGCCGATTTGGTTTCCAGCGGGGGCGAGCGCTTCAGCCAGCCCAACACCACCAGATCCTCGTATTTGCGCTGTTCGCGCGGGCTGAAGACTTGCTTGCGTCCGCCGGCGTCGCGGATTTCCCGAATCAATCTGAAGTCGTCAGGCACGGCCATTCTCAACTCCAGACAGGATTAATTACGGACGGGCTCAGCTCCAGGCAGCTCAATTGGGGTCGTTCAATTCAGTCGGTTCAATTTCACGCAGGTTCAATTTCAGGAAGGCGCGAGCGAGGCAGACTCAGCTCCAGGATGTCTGAAAACGCGTCGCTTTCGCCCGATCAGGCCTTCTTGCGCGATTTTTTCTTGGCCGGGGGAGCGTTCTCCGCCGCGGTCTGCGCGTCGCTCTCGGCCTGCGCCTGCTTGGCGAGCCGGAGCGCCCGGAGGCGCTCCATGTTCTTGCGCACGTTGACCGCTTCCGTCTGGAACTGGGCCATTGTGCGCGCGCCTTCTTCGCTGGCGAGCTGCTTCTTGCGCGCCCGGTCGAGGCTTGCGGGGGATCGCTCTACGACGCTCTTCTCGACCATCTTGAGATCCTCCTTGAACACACGGCGACGCCCGCTCAATCGAAACCGATCGAGCGGGTCACACCTTCCGTTTCAGTACATCCGTGAAACGAAGGTGGCTGGTTAAACCAGCTCGAGATTCTCCGCGCTCGTCTTACCGCGCATCTTGTCGGTCTTGAGCTCGAAATTCACCTTCTGGCCTTCCGCGAGGCCCGAAAGCCCGGCGCGCTCAACGGCGCTGATGTGAACGAACACATCGTTGCCACCGTCGTTCGGCGCGATAAAGCCGAAGCCCTTTTGTCCATTGAACCACTTCACGGTTCCTGTCGGCATCTTGTCTTCTCCAAAGCATATAGACGCGTGACGATCACACGTCGTCGTTCAACTAATCGATGTCTTTGGGAAGGAGCCCGCAGGCGCGTTCAGAAAGTCACAGCGGCTAATCGAATTTAAGGACCTTAACCGAAACAGCCGGCAAACACAAGCGGCGTATCTGTCGCGGCTGTTTTGCAGCCTCGACGCTGCGCATCATTGGATGGCAATGCGGCGTCCCTGAGGTCAGTGTGTTTGCATCACCGCGTGATCCTCGGCCTCCATCGGTGATGAGACCGCTTCGCGCGCCCCCGCCCAGTTTCGGTATGGGATTAGTTGATGAGTGAGAAATGCGCGGAGTTCGACGTCAAGATCGCTCACGACCTGCAATTTCTTTCCGATGTCAGCGATCAGTTCGCAGAACATTGCATCCTGCTGCTGATCGACGATCTGCAATCCGAGAGAGCGGAACTACCGGATACTGACTCGACCGCGAGCGGTTGACGCATCACGGTTCCGCCGGCCGCAACGCTGGCGTCGGACGGAACCAATCGTCATCCCCTGCTTTTCCGCTCACCACCGAAAGCAGGAGACCCCGAGATGCCCGTGAGCCCCGTCCGTTACGCGCCCGATGTCGAGCAGGTGCAGCCGGACGAAACCGAGACGATCCGCGGACTGCGTCGAACCTTCAACCACATCCTCGAGACCACCGCGAGTGATTACGGCCACGCGGTGCGCTCGGTTCATGCCAAGTCGCACGGCATTCTCGAAGGCAAGCTGCTGATCGACGATCATCTTCCGTCCGAACTGGCGCAGGGCATGTTCGCCAAGCCTGGCGAGCACAAGGTCTACATGCGGCTGTCGACCAATGCCGGCGACATCCTGCCCGACGCCATCTCGCTGCCGCGCGGACTCGCGCTGAAGGTGCTCGATGTCGAAGGTCCGCGGTTGCCGGGCGCGGAGGGCGCGACGCAGGACTTCGTCATGGTCAACGGCCCGGTGTTCCTGGTCAAGACAGCCAGCCAGTTTCACGCCAGCCTGAAGCTGCTCGCCAGAACTACCGACCGGATGGAAGGCGCCAAGGTCGCGTTGTCGGCGGCGCTACGCGGCGTCAACACCGCGTTGGAGGCGGTCGGCATCGAAAGCTCGACGATCCAGGCGCTCGGCGGCGCGCCCAACATCGATCCGCTCGGCGAGACCTACTACAGTGTGACGCCGTTCCGCTATGGCGACTACATCGCCAAATTCAGCCTCGCGCCGGTCGCGACAGCGCTGCGCGCGCTGACCGGCAACGCGATCGACGCAACTGATCGGCCGAACGCGATCCGCGAAACGGTGCAGAAGGAAATGGGTGTGATCGACGGCGTGTGGGAGTTGCGGGTGCAGCTCTGCCGCGATCTCGACAAGCAGCCGATCGAGGACGCCACCGCGCTATGGGACGAAGCGGACGCGCCGTTCCAGCGCGTCGGCCTGGTGATGATTCCGCATCAGGACAGCTGGGCGAAAGAGCGGGTTCAGGCGGTGGACGAGGCGATGCGGTTCAGCGTCTGGACCGGGCTCGCGGCGCACCAGCCGCTCGGCAACATCAACCGCGCCCGCCGCGACGCCTACCGCCATTCCGCGGATTTTCGTGCCCGCTTCAACCGCTGCCCGATCCACGAGCCGGCGTGAGGCGAGGGCGGCGCGGCGCGCGCCGCCGCTCCGGAACGTTATCTTTACGGGTCATTCGTTACACCCGTTGCGCGCGCAGCGCCGTCGTGCAAGCGCGGCGCGCGGTCTGATACATCCTCGGTGGCCGATGAAGACAGGGCTGGTTCGGATTGCGGTCGGGGTGGCGGCGGCGGCAGCGTTGGCGTGGTCGCCCGCCGTGGCGCAACAACAGGGGCCGGTGCAGGTCGTTTCCGGAGTGTCCTACGATTACATCGATCGCTGGGACGTCGATCGGCTCAACAAGATCCTGACCACCGACACCCCGCAATTCGCCGGCATTCCGGTCAGCTACACGCCGGCGACCAACGCGGTGCGTCTGTATCGCGTGACCTATTCCTCGGTTGTCCCGGAGCGTGGCAACAGGCCGATCAGCGCCACCGGGCTGATCGCCGTGCCAGAACTCGATGGCGCGTCGTTTCCGATGGTGTCGTACCAGCACGGCACGGTGTACGACAAACAGGAGGTGCCGTCGTTCCCGGACAAATCGCCCGAGACCGCGCTGATGATCGCGCAATTCGCGGGGCAGGGTCGCATCCTGATCGGCGCTGATTACTTCGGCATGGGCCATTCGACCGAGCCGGAAGGCTACATGGTCAAGCAGAGCCATCAGCAGGCGACCCACGACATGCTGTCGGCGAGCCGCGCGGTGCTCGAACACATGAAGCTGAGTGCGACGAAGCTGTTTCTCGCGGGCTGGTCGCAGGGCGGCTTCGTCACTATGGCGTTTCTCGAAAGGCTGGAGAACGCGGGCGTGCCGGTCGCGGCCGCCGCGACGGCGAGCGCGCCGGTCGATGTTTTCGTCGCGTTGAACGGCTTCCTGAGCTTCCCGCGCAAGAACGATGCGAGCTGGGTGACGACACTGTTCATCCTGTCGTCGTTTTCGTTTGAGAATTACTACGGCGTCCCCGGATTGGCGCGCGCGCTGATCACCGAAGAGGCCTTCGAGATTTCCCGCAAGGCCTATCTGCGCCAGCCCTACGATGCCGCCGATATCCCCACCGATCTGCGCAAGCTGATCCGCGCCGAGTATTTCGATCCGCAGTTTTTCGCAGCGTCGGCCTATGGCCGGCTGGTCGCGGCCACCACGGCCTATCGCTGGATCGTCAAGACGCCGGTCCGCAATTACTACGGCGAAAGCGACGAGGTCATCAGCGTCCGCCTCGGCCGGTTGGCGATGACCTATCAGCGTGCGATCGGCCGCGGTAATCAGCAGGTCGAGGCGGTGTCGACCGGACCGACTACGCATCGCGGTACCTTCGCCACCGCCGTTCCGCAATGGAAAACCTGGTTCGACGGGCTGTAAGCGCGCGCGTCCTGTCGAAGCGTGACGCATCTTTGTATCGTCGTCCGGGCATGACGCGCCCGCGCAAGGCGCGTGCTTTTCGTGGCTGAATTTTGAGCCAGGGTCGTGCGGGCCGGTTTTCCGTTGTCGGATTAACCCGGAATTCATTTTTCGACGGCAGCGTTCAATTCAGTATTTCATGCACACCTTTAGTTGTAAATGAGCATTGCCGATGCCCTCCATTGCCGACTACTCGACCGCGATTGACGGTCGACTCCTGGCCGCGCGGTCGGCCCGCTTCGTCCGCGCGAACATCCGGCTCATCGCCGGCGGGCTGTTGATCCCGAACCTGCTGTCGCTGGCGACGATGATCTCGCTGATCGATATCGGCCTGCCGCCGCGCACCGAGGCGATCCTGTTTTACGCATGCGTGGCCATGCTGGCCCGGCGCCTGCCGTTCGTCATCATCGTTCCGCTGTTCCTCACGGTGCTGAGCTTCGACATCGTGCGCACGTTGTCGTTGATGTTCAGCGTGGCGCCCGTCGAGTTTTTGGAGGCGATCGATCGTGCGCAGCGGATCCAGTTCTTTGCCTCGCCATTGTATGTCGCCCGGATCGTCACGATCGCGGCGACGACTGTCGCGGCGCTGGTCTGCCTCAGCCGCCGCTCTGCGCTGACGAACGCGAGCGCGCCGGCATTCTTTGTTCTGGCGCTGGGCGTCGCGGCGATCGACTTCATCGGCAATGTTTCGCCGCACTATCATTTCGGGGCGACCATTGGCTTCGAGCAGCCGGTTCAGTCGGCCGCGGAAGCGTCCGGCTTCAAGCAGACGGCCGGCGCGGAAGGCCGCAACGTCGTGCTGGTGATGGTCGAAAGCCTCGGCTATCTGCGCGATCCCGCAGCGCGCCAGCGGATCGCCGCGCCGCTGTATGATCCGGTCTTGACGAGGGACTACGCTGTCACCTCGGGGCAGACGGTGTATTACGGTTCGACGACCTCGGGCGAGATGCGCGAGCTGTGCGATACGCGTTCGTTCTACAAGGACTTCGTTCAGCACGACACCGACCCCTGCCTGCCGAATCTGATGGCCCGGCGCGGCTACAGCACCGTCGCGGTGCATGGCTTCTCGGGCGGCATGTTCGAGCGCGAACACTGGTATCCGACCATCGGCTTCGACCGCTCGCTGTTCGGCGAGAAGCTGCTCAAAGCCACCGGTCGCGAATGCGGCGCCGCCTTCCGCGGCGTATGCGATGCGGATTTCGCGCCGCTGATCGCAGCGGCGTCGCGTGACGCCGACGCCGGCGGCAAGCCGCGCTTCATCTATTGGCTGACCCTCACCAGCCACGTGCCGATCGCGCCCAATGACGCCCGGACAGATTTTCACTGTGGCGACGATGGCGGCAGTTTCGGTCATCTCGACGTCTGCCGCATGGCTGAACTCTGGCACGACGTGTTCGAGGGGGTCGCCCAGCTCGCACACGATCCTGCTTTGGGACAGCCCGAGATCCTGATGGTCGGCGACCACGGACCGCCATTGTGGTCGAAGCGCGGCCGCGCCCAATTCGAACCCGGTAAGGTCGCGTGGTACAGGCTGCAACCGCGCAAGAGATCAGAGGCGCGGCTCGAGCGGGCGGGGAACAAGGCGACGGCAACAAGCGTTGCGGTTACGACGCGCGACCGCTTGGATTGAGTGCGGTGGTCACCGGCGGCCATGTGAGATCAATCCGCTGCACGCGCGAAGGGCCGTAGTTGTCAGCAAGCCGCATCGATGATCGTCGTCTCAGTTGATCGCGCGGCTGCGCCGCAGGGGCGCGGCTGGCAAAGCGGCGCGGGCGACCTATATCGCCATTATCGATCCTCTTTCTCCTTTATCCGTATCATTGTGAGACGCCTGGTGATCCTGCTGCTGTTTCTGCTCGTCGTGCCGATCGCCGCGTCGGCCGCCAAATACATGCTGGGCGATCGCAGCGTGGCGTGGCATTCCGCGGACCGCTCCAGCGCCGGCCTGCTGCCGCCGGCGGCTGCGCATCCCGAGCCGCTGGTGCGGGTGTTCGCCGCGCGCACTGTGAGCTGGCGCGGGATTTTCGCGGTGCATAGCTGGATCGTGGTCAAGCCCGCCAATGCGACGCGCTACACCCGCTACGACTACACGGCGTGGGGCGATCCGATCCGCGTCAACGGCTTCGCCGCCGATGGCCGCTGGTTCGGCGACGTGCCGCAAGTGATCGCCGCCGCCGATGGCGAACAGGCGGCTGTGATGATTCCGAAGATCGAGGCCGCGATCAAAAGCTACAAGCTCAATGCCTATGGCGACTATCGCGCCTGGCCGGGGCCGAACTCCAACACCTTCGTCGCCGCAGCGCTGGCCGCGGTTCCGGAACTGCGCACCACGCTGCCGCCGACCGCGATCGGCAAGGACTATCCGTGGGACGGCGGCTGGATCGGCTGGACGCCGTCCGGCACCGGAATCCGCGCCACGCTCGGCGGTTATCTCGGCCTCACGCTGGGCTGGATCGAAGGCGTCGAGGTGAACCTGTTCGGCGCCGTGCTCGGCCTCGATTTGCGCCGCCCAGCGATCAAGCTCCCCGGCCTCGGCCGCATCGGCCTCAGCCCGATCTAGGGCTTCGGTTCTGATCGAATCAGAACCAGAGTTCGAATGTTTAGTTCTGACGCGTTTTCGTCACGCGAACCGGTGTCCACTTCGCTCGAAAACGCTCTCGTCAGAGCAGCAATCGACTGAGGTCCGGATCATCCTTCCGAATGCTGGACAGGTCATCGTCGGCGGTTCCAGGCGTGGCCTGCCACAACCCCCGCAACAACGGTTTGGCGATCATCGTCGAAATTTTCAGCGCGGCCTCGACTTCCTTGATCGCGTTGCTCCGCGCCTGCGCGGCCAGTTCGGAATTGTCGGTCTTGATCGCATAGGCATGTTGCTGGCCGTAGGCTGACGCGAGCCAGATATGCAGATTGAGATTGGCGTCCGCGCCGGGCCGCTGCGCCAGCCGCGTCCCGATCTCGATCGCCTTGGTGAAGCCGCCGGGCGGGGCTTCATAGAGCGCGTTGAACAGAGCGACCTCGCTGTCATTGTCGCCCTGGAGAACCTGCAGCGCAGCGTCGTTGCGGGATTGGGCGGTGTAGACCTTGGCCAGCGCCTGCTTGAATAACGGATCCGACGGGTCCGCCCGGGTGGCCTCCTGCAACGCGACCGCGGCGCTGTCGAGATTGTTGTTGCGCGCGTTCGCGATGCCCCATGCGGCGAGTTCGCGCGGTGTGCTCAACGCGGTCATCGGGAATTTCAGCAGCGCTGCGTCGGCGGCCTTGACCTCTGCGGTGGTCGCCTTGTCGAGTTTGCCCTGCGGGTCGATTTTCAGCGCATCGGGCGCGAGGGTGGCGTTGATGGCTGCCGCCGGCGGCCGTTCGACTTCGTCGAACAGCTTGGTCAGGATGGTGCGGGTGCCGACATAGCCGAGCCAGAAGCCCGCCGGGGCGAAGTACAGGAACAGCGCGAGGATCAGCGTCTGTCCGCCGTGATCTTCCAACCTGGCGGCGACGCTGATCTTGTTGGCCGACTGCCAGAGATAATGCGGCACAAAGTACAATTGCGTCAGGCCGACGCCGACCAGGGTCTTGGTCAGCCAGTCGGAAATATCTTCCAGATTGGTGTTGACGCGACTCGCGACCGCCGGCGTCACCGTTGCGGGCGCGGTCACGTTTTCTTTGCCGCTCGCATCCGTGCCGCCGCCGCTCGCCGGTGCGATCGTCGCCGCGATCGGCTGCGGCCGCGCCAGCGTTCGCGGAATTCCGAACAGCAGGCCGAGCAGCCAGCCGCTCACGGTGCAGGCCGCCGCGAAGAACAGGCTGATGGCGACGGCGCGAAGCGCCAATTTGCTGTCGGTCGTCATCACCCCGACGGCGAGTAGCAGAACGAAACCGGCAATCGCCGCGCCGACGAAACAACGAAAGAACCAGTGGAAGATGATGGCGAAATCGCCGCGGCGAAGCGCTTCTGTCAATGGAGAGTCGCGAAATACAATTTGGGAGTCGGACTTCGGGGATAATCCGAACACGTGAAAATCCTCCGCAAAATATCGTCGTCAAATATCCGTTCTGAAACGCAGCAACAAAAAATAGCAGTTCAAATAATCTGCGGATTGTCGGCACCTGCGGAACCTTTGTCAACTCCCGGTGCGAGGAGTCAGTCCGGGGCGACGTTGCCCTTGCCGCTGCACCCGCAACCACATGGCGCCTGCTCCGCCGCCGGCGCATTCACCCCGCGCCAGCGCGCGTAGCGCCAGGGCAGGTACCAATGCGCGCCGGGCGGGGCGGCGGCTGGGACGTTGTCGATCCCCGAGGTGCCGTAAGGATTGCAGCGCAGCAGCCGCGCCAGCGTCATCCAGCCGCCGGCCCAGAGTCCGAACCGTCCGATCGCCTCGTCGCCGTAAACCGAGCAGGTCGGCAGATGCCGGCAATGATAGCCGACCAGCGGCGACAGCGTGTGCCGATACAGCCAGATCAGTCCGCGCCCGGCATTGCGCGGGGCGCGCTTGATCACCTGGAGTAGTTCGGTGGGGGAGGAGGGCAGTTTCACGCGCACTGGGACTTTCAAAAGCCTGGGACTTTCACAAGCATTGGGACTTTAACAAGCATTGTGCCTCAGGCCTGAGCGGCTTTCTGCCGGGTTCCTGAGCGGAACCGCGCAGCCACGGCAAATACGCAACAGCCCGATAATATCGTACTTTGTTGAGCGCCGTGAGGCAGCCGACTGGTATGTTTGCGATTGATCAAAGCCCGTTTTTCCATGACCCTTAGATAACGTAAGCGTGACAGATTCGGCCGGCTTGGCCGGGAACCTTTCCCGCTTTCGCGAACGAAGCTTTTCGCGCACGAAGTCGAAGGAGTCACGGTGGAAGCCGCTGTCTTGTCCCGCTTCGCTAAATCGACGCTGACGCGCGTCGTTGCGCTCGGCTTTGTGCTGATCGGCGCGGCGTCGGGACCGACGCAATTGGCGCAGGCCGGTGGCAGCCTGGAGCAGCGCAAGCTGCCGATGCGGTTCAACTGGGTCGCCTGCGAGCCGAATTGCGGCGGTTGGGTCACTGCGATCGGCATCGTCACCGCCGACACCCCCAAGGATTTCGAAGACTTCGCGCGCAGCCGTTCGCTCGATGGCGCGGCCGTGGTGCTGGATTCCAGCGGCGGCTCGGTCAACGATGCGATCACGCTCGGCCGGCGCTGGCGCAAGATGGGGCTGATGACCACCGTCGGCGTCAGCGTGCAGAGCCGCACGCCGGCGGGGACGCGCGCCAGCATCGTGCCGGAGGCCTATTGCGAGTCGATGTGCGTGTTCCTGCTGCTGTCCGGCAAGACCCGCTATGTGCCCGACGGCGCCCGGGTCCGGGTCCACCAGATATGGATGGGGGACCGCGCCGACGACGCCCGCGCCGCCTCCTACACCGCGCACGACCTGACCATCATCGAGCGCGACATCGGCCGGCTCGCCAAATACACCTTCGAGATGGGCGGAACCGGCGAGTTGCTGGCGCTCGCGCTCAGCGTCCCGCCCTGGGAGGATCTGCACGAGCTGTCGCCGCAGGAACTGCGCGACGCCAATCTGATCACCACTCAGGCGATCGCCGATCTGCTGCCGCAGCGCGGCGACGTGGCTGCGACGGCCGTCGCCGCCGCCGACCCGAAGCCGGTGCAGGACCGCTTCGTCCAGCCCCCGGTCGCCTCGACCAAAACCGCCGAAGCAGCGCTCCCCACCGGCGGCACCGCGCCGGCAGCAACGTCGCCGCCGCGTTGAGCACCACCCACGGCCTCCATGATGAAGCCGCTTACGCGTCCGCGCCCTCGCGCTTGGCCTCGATCTGGCCGATCGCATCGACCACCGCGTCGAAGGTCAAAAGCGTCGAGGCATGGCGGGCCTTGTAGTCGCGGACCGGCTCCAGCATCGCGATCTCGGACCATTTGCCGTCCGGCGGCGCGCCGTTTTCCTTGAGCATCTTCCGCACAGTGTCGCGCAAAGCCCGCAATTCGCTGGAAGTCGAGCCGACGACATGGCTCGCCATGATCGACGATGACGCCTGGCCCAGCGCACAGGCTTTCACCTCATGGGCGAAGTCGCTGACGACGTCGCCGTCCATCTTGAGGTCGATCTTGACGGTCGAGCCGCACAATTTCGAGTGAGCGGTGGCGCTCGCGTCGGGGGCGGGGAGGCGGCCGATCCGCGGGATATTGCCCGCAAGCTCGATAATCCGCTTGTTATAGATGTCGTTCAGCATGCCAAAGGGTCCGGGCGGTCCCGCCGGTCCGCCGACGGATTCGGACGGGCTGCCTTGGCGGTTCCAGCGCATCATCTTATATAGGATGTGTGACTGCGAAAGTCAGTCGCCGCGCCGCGTGAAACCGCCGGCCGTATCTTGTGAGCCCCCATGCGCCGAGGACGCTGCGCAGTGAGGGCCGCTGAGGGGATCAAGACGTAAGGCGGCTGGCCGCGTCTGCCCGGTGACACATCCGGCCCGCAAGGGACGGTCGAACGGAGAGAAGATGGACGCCAAGATCAAGCCGCTGCGCGGGGGCAAGCCTGCGGACGCCCGCCCTGAGTTTCAGCCCGCCGAGCTCGACCCCTCGGAATTCCTCGCTGCGGCGGTGCAGCCGGACCAGCCGCGGCCGTCGCGCACCGAGGCCGAGCAGGCGGTCAAGACGCTGCTCGCCTATATCGGCGAGAACACCGGCCGCGAAGGCCTGCTCGATACCCCGCGCCGGGTGGTCGAGGCCTATGACGAGCTGTTCCAGGGCTATCACCAGTGCCCGGCCGAGGTGCTCGACCGCACGTTCGGGGAAACGGCGGGCTATGACGATTTCGTGCTGGTCCGCGACATCGGCTTCACCTCGCATTGCGAACATCACGTGATGCCGTTCTACGGCAAGGCGCATATCGCCTATACGCCGGTGGAGCGCGTCGTCGGGCTGTCGAAGCTGGCGCGGCTGGTCGAGATCTTCGCCCGACGGCTGCAGACTCAGGAGCATCTCACCGCGCAGATCGCGGCGGCGATCGACGAGGTGCTGAAGCCGCGCGGCGTCGCGGTGATGATCGAGGCCGAACACACCTGCATGTCGGTGCGCGGCATCGGCAAGCAGGGCGCCTCGACCTTCACCAGCCGCTACACCGGCATGTTCCGCGACAATCCGGCGGAGCAGGCGCGGTTCATGTCGATGATTCGCAGTCGCGGCTAGAGCAGGATGGCTTATTTTCGAATCGTCATCCCGCTCTAGATTGTTGTTCGAGCGTGATCCCGAAAACCGCTGTCCACTTATCGGGATCATGCTCTAAGTTGCCGGATTGCGAGGGGGAATTGCTCGTGACGTCATCCGCTGCTTCATCGCCCTCGCTCGACGATATCGAGGAGGGCATCGCGCTGCGTCCGAAATTCGACGCGGCCGGTCTGGTCACCTGTGTCACCACCGACGCCCGTTCAGGCGAGGTGTTGATGGTTGCGCATATGAATGCGGAAGCGCTGGAGAAAACCGTCCAGAGCGGCGAGGCCTGGTACTACAGCCGCTCGCGCAAAAGACTGTGGAAGAAGGGCGAGAGTTCCGGCCACGTTCAGCGCGTGCTGGAGATCAGGGTCGACTGCGATCAGGACGCGGTGTGGCTCCGCGTCGAGCAGGCGGGGGCTGCGTGCCACACCGGCCGGCAGTCCTGCTTCTATCGCCGGATCGACCGCGACGGCTCCGGCGCGCCGCTGCTGACCATGGTGGACGCCGATCGGCTGTTCGATCCGGCCAAGATTTATCCGAAATAGACCGCGCGGGTCAGGCCAGGCGACTGGCGATTTCGCGCTGCCGCTGCACTGGATCGGGGCCGGCCTTGGCTCCGGTGGGGTCCGCCAGCGTATCAATGTAGTCCGCTGCGGCCGATCGCAATTTGCCGTCCTGCAGCGACATCACGCCCGACAGCGTCTGGATGTTCATCGAGCGGATGGTGTAGTCGGTCCAGGCCCGCTGCTGCTGCTTGCTGTCGGCGGTCGGCCCCTTCTCCTTGTTGTAGAGATCGACCGCGGTGTTCGCCGCCCTCAGCGCATTGAGGCCGGCGATCGCCTTCAGCTCCTTGGCCAGATGGGGATTTTTCGCGAAGAACTCTTCGATCTTCGCCTTCCAGGGGCCTTCGGTGGTGACGTTGCCGAATTTGTCGACCTGGAGCCGCACCGCCTCGTCGAGATTGACGTTCAGCCCGCTGAAGGCCTTGGTCAGCTTGCTGGTCAGCGCATCGCTGCGCTTCTGCAGGATCTCGTCGAACGACAACGTCAGATCGGCCGCGGCGGCCTTGTCGGTATTGGCCTTGTCGAGGACGGCCTTGGCCCGGTCGGACAGCGTCACCACGGTGGCGGCAGCGCCCTGTGTCGTGGTCTTCGTTGTCGCTGAATCGGTGGCGCTCGCGCCGGCCGCGCTGCCCGATGCGGGACCGGCGGGCGCGTTCGGCTGGCCGAACGGGGAAGTATAGTTTGCAATCGCGGTCATTGGCGACCTCAGCGGCCGGGTCTGTCAGCGATCATCCGCGCCGGCTTGAAACAGATCGAAACACATCACGGTTAACCGGTTCTAAACCTGTGCAAAGATCGCCGCGCATGGCGGTTGTGGCCGCAACAGCATGATCCCGAAAAGTGGTTTCCGGTTTTCGGACAAGATCATGCTCCAATGAAAAGCCATGATCCCGAAAAGTGGTTTCCGGTTTTCGGACAAGATCATGCTCTTCGTCGATGGCGATCGTTAACGACGTATTAACCATGATCGCGCAGGGTCTCCGGCAGCGTGGACGCTCGAGCGAGCCGTCGCGCCACAGCTCGGGGAGCAGGGGCCCCAATCATGTCGGCCGAAATCTCCAATTCCGCGGTCTCGATCGTCGATCCGGCGCGGACGCGGATTGCCGGCGCGATCAAGCAGGCTTCCGGCGCCACCGGCGCCTCCTTCGAATATCTGCTCGCCACCGCCAAGATGGAGTCGAACTTCAATCCGCAGGCGGCGGCCTCGACCTCCTCGGCGAAGGGCCTGTTCCAGTTCATCGACCAGACCTGGCTCGGCACGGTGAAGGAAGCGGGCAGCCAGTTCGGCTACGGCCAATATGCCGACGCGATCAGCAAATCGGCGTCCGGCAGCTACTCGGTCAGCGATCCGGCGGCGCGCCAGGCGATTATGGATCTGCGCAACGACCCGGTGATCAGCTCGGCGATGGCCGGCGCGCTGACGCAATCCAACAGCTTCAAGCTCACCGGTGATATCGGCCGGCGTCCGACCGACGCCGAACTTTACATGGCGCATTTCATGGGCGTCGGCGGCGCAGCCAAGCTGATCAGCACCGCGCAGGACAATCCAGGCGCGATCGGCGCCGCGCTGTTTCCCAATGCCGCCGCCGCCAACCAGTCGATCTTCTACGACCGCTCGGGCCAGGCCCGCACCGTGGCGCAGGTCTATGACAACCTGACCTCGCGCTACGATGCGGCGGCGAATTCCCAGGCGACGCACAGCGCGATGGCCTCGGTCGGCGGCGCGGTTCCGGCCGGCGCCGCGATGCTGCTCGCCTCGGCCGCGCCGGTCGACAATGCGGCCTATCTGTCGAGCTTCCCGGACGTGCGTAACGTCGCGCCGGTCAGCGCGACATCGCCGGTCGATGCGGCGGCGTCGTCGACGCGGCAATCCTCCGAGCCGATGTTCCGCAGCCTGTTCCTCGGCGGCGACCGCAGCGAGCCGGTGTCGCCGGCGGTCCAGCAATTGTGGAACGGCGCGTCGGGTCCGCCGCCGACCACCGCGCCCCCGACGACCAGCCTGTCCTACGCGCCGACGACATCGGGCGAAACTGCGCTGTCGATGCCGCCGACCAGCAGCCTGTCCGCCACCCCGACCGTCCGTGCCCCGCAACCGCTCGATCTGTTCAGCGACCGCAGCGGCACCTTCGCCAACTGACCGATTCCAGGCGGAATCCTGAGCCTCTCAGCGTCATCTGCAGAGCAAGCGACGCAAAGTATCAAAGCGTCAGCCTGAGGTGTTCGCCGTCTCCGGCGAGCCTCGAAGGATGAGCAGCGAGGGACAGCGCTTGTCGCCATCCTTCGAGGCGCGCGAGTCCACGCGCTCAAGCTGCCTCGATCGACGATTCCTCAAACTACGTACTAGGCGCCGGCGCGCGAGGCCCGGCACGTCCCCGCCATCGTTAATGAAACGTCAACGAACTCAGGCGGTTATGGTGAACCCTTTGTTAAGCGTCATGGTTTACGAAGTATGACGTTGGCATCGCGTCACGATGTCGTCGTTCGCGTAAGCCGGAATGCCCATGATTGTTCGGCAGTTCATCAGTTGGATCCGTCACGCGCCCGCGGGCGAGCGCGCTGAAGCCACCCGGGCGCTGGCGCGGGCCTGGCTGATCTCCGATCTTTCGCCCGAGGATCGCTCCGCCGCCGAAGGCGCGCTGCTGATGATGCTGGACGACGTTTCGCCGCTGGTGCGTCAGGCGATGGCGCAGGTGTTTTCGCGCAGCGCGCGCGCGCCGGCCGCGATCGTTCGCGCGCTCGCCGCCGATCAGCCCTCGGTGGCGCTGCCGGTGCTTGAATTCTCGCCGTTGCTGATCGACGCCGATCTGGTCGACATCGTCGCCACCGGCGACGACGCGGTGCAATGCGCGATCGCGCGGCGGGTGCGGCTGCCCGCGGCGGTGTGCGCTGCGATCGCCGAGGTCGGCTCGCCGGCCGCGGCGCTGGAGCTGATCGAAAATCCCCGCGCCGAACTCGCGCCGTTCTCGTGGGACCGCATCGTCGAGCGCCACGGCCATCTCGCCGCGATCCGCGAGTCGATGCTGGTGCTGGAGGATCTGCCGGCGGCGACGCGGCTGGCGCTGATCGCCAAGCTCTCCGAGACGCTGCAGCAATTCGTGGTGGCGCGGCGCTGGCTGTCGGCGGATCGCGCCGCGCGCGCGGTGGGCGAGGCGCTGGATCGCTCGACCGTGACGGTCGCGGCGCGCTCGCGCGGCGACGACATGCGCGCGCTGATGCAGCATCTGCGCGCCACCTCGCAGCTCACCGCCGGGCTGATCCTGCGCGCGCTGCTGTCTGGCAATCGCGAATTGTTCGAATACGCGCTGGTCGAACTGTCGGGCCTGCCGCAGGCGCGGGTGGCGTCGCTGCTGCACGAGTGCGGCGGCCCGAGCCTGAATGCGCTCCTGGCGCGCGCCGGCCTGCCGCAGTCGACCTTCGCCGCGTTCCGCGCCGCGCTGGAGGCGCAGCACGAGATCGGCTTCGTCGGCAGCGAGGGCGGCGCGGTGCGGCTGCGCCGGCTGATGGTCGAGCGGGTGCTGACGCGCTGCGAGACCGGCGCCGACGCGGCGGCGCCGCTGCTGATCCTGCTGCGCCGCTTCGCCACCGAATCGGCCCGCGAGGAAGCCAGCGCGTTCTGCGGCGAACTGATCGCCGAGCACGACGAGCACGCCTGGCAGGACGAGCCGATCGCCGCGTAGGCGCGCCCACGCGACGTTTCTTCAACACGCATCCGAAGGGCAGGGCGATCGCGCGGCTGTGCCGGCGGCTAATCGCTGATCGCCGCGTCAGTCCGCCGGCACGATGCTCGGCGACAGTATCGCTTCGAGATGTTCAGGGCGGTGGCGGTTGACCGAGGCGAGGTAGTCGTCGGCGACGCTGCGCAGCCTGCGGTTCAGCGCGCGCTGCAGCTCGGCCTTGTCGGGTTCCGCGCCTTCGCGGACGATCGCCTGGATGGCGTGGACGTGATTGGCGATCAGTTCGTCCGGTACCTCGGCCAGCGCCGGGGCGTGTTCGATGATCCGGCACAGGCTGTCGGCCGCCACGGCCGCGGCGGGATAGCCGAATGTCGCGGCGTCGCCCTTGATGTCGTGTGCGGCGCGGAAGAACTCGCCCTGGGTATCGCGGCTGACGCCGTCGCGCGTCAGCGCGGCATAAGCGGCGGACAGTCGGTCGGTTTCGACGCGCATCCAGCCGGCGAATTCCGCCGAGAGCTGCGCCAGCGCCTGTTCGGCCCGCGCCACCGGATCGTCGACCTTGGCGTGGTCGACCCGACGCAGCACCTTGCGCAGCGGATTGGCCTGGGTGATCACCTGATGGTCGGAATAGGTCGCGACCTGGATGTCTTCGGGGCGTCTTCTAGCCATGGATTCAGCCTGTTACCTTGGCCTTGTCGAGCAGCGACGGCTGCTGGATCGTTTCTGACTCGCCGTGGCCGCGGCGCTCCGGGCCGATATAGCCCGAATTTGGGCTGCGGCGACGGTCGGGCCCGAAATAGTTGCGCGTCTTGATATAGGGCCGCGGGCTCGCGACCACGTTCAGCACGCGCTGATACAGGCTTTTCGAGGAGATCGGCTTGGCGAGGAATTCGGTGACGCCGGCATCGCGCGCCAGCGTGACGCGGCGCTTTTCGGAATGCGCGGTGAGCATGATGATCGGCACGAACGGATTGGCCTTGGAGTCCGGCTGCCGGATCATCTGCGCCAGCTCGAGCCCGTCGAAGATCGGCATCGACCAGTCGGTGATGACGATGTCGGGCGCGGCGTGGCTGAACATTTCCAGCGCGGTGGCGCCGTCCTCGGCTTCGTAGACCTCGCGCGCGCCGAACGAATGCAGCAGCGTGCGCAGAATCCGCCGCATATGCGGATTGTCGTCGCACACCAGAAAGCGCAGCTTGTTGAAATCGATGCGAAACATTGACCCGGCCCGGGCGGCGACCGCCGATATACGTACCGTTAACGCTAAGCGATCGTCGTTAAGGAAGGGTTGCGCGCCCGAGCCTCGCGGCGCCATCCGGGGAGCAAGCGAAGCGAGCCTCGCAGCGTCATCCTGAGAGCCTGCCCCGGACTTGATCCGGGGTGCGAGCGCAGCGAGCCTCGAAGGAGGCTGCCACCCGAGGCGCGCGACAGCGCGCCCCCGATCGACCTGTCACGACCCGCGTCATTATTTCACAGCAGGTATTTAGTAGCGGTGAGGCCGTGAGTCGGGTCGACTACGCTGGAACTTTCCTTGATTCGGATCGCGCGTATGACCACCACTCCGAACTGCCCGAACTGCAGCGAGACCCTGACCCTGACCGGCAATCGGCCGCTGGTGCAAGGCTATCAGGTCCGCGAGTATCAATGCGCCAAGTGCGAGACCCGAACCAGGCACGCCACCCATTGGGATCACTCGCTGACCGAGCCGCACGGTCATTTCTATCACGAGTAGCGCGCGCGCACGCCGCGGCGCCGGATCGACCGATCGTGCTGCAGTGCAACCGGGCAATTTAATCAAGGATTATCCATCGCTCACGACGGACGCCGCTTCGCGGGCGGGATTTGTCGACGATCATTCTTGATTATCTATTTGCAAAATACCCTCACTACCTCGGGGCGCGTCAGGCGACCGCCACGCGACCAGGCAGGGGCGACACGATGACCGGTGAAGTATTTGCGTTTGTGATATTCCTCTTTCTCTGCAGCGCCTTTCTCATCGGTCTGATGCTGCAATATGCGAGGCGCATCCACCGGCTGCGCAACATGGTGAGCGTCCTCAGCCGCGTCAACGAACTCGTGCCGCAACACGCGCCCGCGCCGCGCAAGGACGTCTAGAGCAGCACGAGACGTCGCGACGCCATCATCCTGAAGGCACGGGGCGCTGTGCAGCTACGCCACCCGGCGCAGCGCGAAGCTGATCCGTCGGTGGTCGCCACGTAGCCGAGCCGCGCCAGTGAGGCGAGCACCTCGGCGAGAGGCCATGAGAGCGGTCTATCGGAGGGGGGGCGCGGCTTCGGCCGCGGCGGCGCGTCGGTCAGGTGCCGAATTGCTCCGAGAGGATGCGTTCTTCGAGGCTGTGCCTGGGGTCGAACAGCATCCGGATCGCGATCGTCTTATCGGAAATCACCTCGACCCGGCGCACGTCCCGCGCCTCGTCGTGATCGGCCACCGCCGCGACCGGGCGCTTGTCGACTTCGAGCACTTCAATCACCACGAAGGCGTTGTCCGGCAGCAGTGCGCCGCGCCAGCGTCGCGGCCGGAACGCCGAGATCGGCGTCAGCGCCAGCAAGGCTGCGCTGATCGGCAGGATCGGGCCCTGCGCCGAAAGATTATACGCGGTCGAGCCCGCCGGCGTCGCAACCAGGATTCCATCGGCGACGAGTTCGCTCATCCGCTCGCGCTCGTCGATGATGATGCGCAGCCGCGCCGCCTGATGGCTCTGGCGAAACAGCGAAACCTCGTTGATCGCGTGATGGATATGCACTTCGCCGTAGATATCGGTGGCGCGCATCAGCAGCGGATGGATCACGGTCTCGCGCGCCGCTTCGAGCCGGCTGTGCAGATCGTGCGTGGCGTATTCGTTCATCAGGAAGCCGACCGTGCCGCGATGCATCCCGTAGATCGGCTTGCCGCTGCGCATCTGCTGATGCAGCGTCTGCAGCATCAGGCCGTCGCCGCCGAGCGCCACCACGACATCGGCATCCTGCGGATCGCAGGTGCCGTACATCGACACGAGCTGCGCCTGCGCCGCCTGCGCTTCCGCGCTCGGGCTCGCGACGAAGGCGATGCGGTCTCGCCGCGGGGACGTGCTCATCGGAAGCGGGCTCTGCGCAAGCGTGGGCGGCTCGAAACCCCGCGAGGAAAGCGGGTTTCGCCGCGCTCGTCTATACGACCTTTCCCGACTTTGTCGAGCCGTCCGCCGTTCAGCCCGGCGCGCGGATCAGTACGATCCGCCGCCGCCGCTACCGATCGCGTCCGCCAGCGATTTGTATTCCTCGCAAGATGTTCCGCACAGCGCGGCGATGCGGTCGAGGTGATATTGCGCGCGCTCGCGATGGCCCTGTTCGACCTGCCACAGGCCGTAATACTGCCAGGTCCTGACGTGGTTCGGATCGGTCTTCAGCGCGCGCTCGTAATACGCCTGCGCCAGCTTGGCGTCGCCGAGCTTGCGATAGGAATAGCCGATCAGCGTCGCCACCGAAGCGTTGTCGTCGTGGCCGAGCGCCTTGAGCTGGTCGATCGCGGCCGCGTAGTCGTGGCGCTCGTAGATGGTCGCATAGGCGGTGCGATAACCGTCGCGGAAGTGCTGCTCGGAGCGCCTGTCGTCCTTCTTCTTGCCGCCGCTCGATTTGCTGTCCGACGACGGCGGCGGCGACGGTTGGGAGTCGGGCGCGGCGCGCGCGGGCGTCATCGCCGGCGGCGCGATCAGCGCGGCCGAGATCAGGGCGAAGGCGAATAGTCGCAGTCCTCTGGTCATTGGCAGTCCTCCCGTTGTCGAACCGAGCAAGGTCGCGGCCCAAGGCATGATACCCAAGGCATGCTACCCAAGGCCCGCTGCAAAAGGTCGTCGGCCCTGCTGAAAAAACCGCAGTTCGCCGGATATTCCACGGCCGCCTGGCGCCGTTCGCCGCGTTGCCTCATCCCTCGATACGGATGAGGCGGCGCAGTGGTTTCAAATCCGTGGCCGCCGCATGTTCGGAGCCACCGCGGCGTTTTGCAACAGGCATTGCACGCGGCCACGCGGTGGCTTGTGCCGTTGCTGCTGCGCAACCTTTGATTTTCACGGCGAACGGGCTATGGCTTGCGCAGCCACCGCCCAAGTCACGAGCCGCGCCCTTGACCGCTTCGATCCTTCGCATCGCGTTCGCGCTGCTCGCCGCAGTCTCGCTCAGCGGCTGCATCACCAGCGACGACCCCGGGCCGTCCGGCGACGGCGGCGATGCGGTGCAGCCGTTCCCGACGAATTATCGCAGCGAGATCCCGCTTTTCCTCCGCAGCTATCTCAACAATCCGGTCGGCTTGCGCGATGCGGCGATGGCCGAGCCGGTGCAGCGCCCGGTCGGCGGCAAGGTGCGCTTCGTCTCGTGCGTGCGCTTCACGCTGCCCTCCGGCAAGCCGCAGGACCTCGCGATCGTGCACGTCAACGGCCGGCTCGACCGCGTCGTCGGCAATTTCCAGGAACTCTGCGCCGGCGTCGTCACCGCGCCGTTTCCCGAACTGGAAAAATTGTCGCGATAGCCCCGACCAAATCGCAATCGGCATCGACTAAACATCAGGGCCGAAATGCGAGTTCCCGACTGTTGCGCCTCCGTCACAGTCGCGCTCAATGCTTGCTGCGGCGTCGCCGCCGGGCAACCAAACTCGCGCCATGTTGTTTTGAGCACATCGGACGACATCGAACGAGGGACGACGATGAAGAAGTATCTGCTCAGCGCAGCCGCCGTTGTTGCGCTCACGGCGCCCGCTTTCGCTGCTGATCTCGGTCCGCGAACCTACACCAAGGCGCCGCCCGTCTATACGCCGCCGGAAGTGGTCTACAACTGGACCGGCTTCTATATCGGCGGCAATGTCGGCGGTGCCTTTGCCGGCAGCAACAATATTCAGAGCGATTCGGGTCGCTTCATGGGCGGCGTCCAGGGCGGCTTCGACTATCAATTCGCGCCGAACTGGGTGGTCGGCCTCGAGGCGCAATACAGCTGGATGGCGTCGAACAACACCGGCGTGGTGTTTCCGGCAGGCAGCACCGTGACCGAGAACACCCGCGGCCTCGGCTCGGTGACCGGCCGGCTCGGCTACAGCTGGGGTCCGGCGTTGCTCTACGCCAAGGGCGGCTACGCGTACCGCGACTCCAGCCTCGGCGTCGCCACTGCCGGCGGCGTTCCGGCTGCGTATTCGACTTCGGGCAGCCGCAACGACGGCTACACCGTCGGCGCCGGCCTCGAATACATGTTCGCGCCGAGCTGGTCGGCCAAGGTCGAGTATCAGTACTACAAGTTCGACAACACCAGCTTCACCGGCGGCCCGGCCGACGTCGTCGGCACGACGTTCCGCAACGACGACCACACCGTCAAGGCGGGCATCAACTATCGCTTCGGTTGGGGCGGCCCGGCGGTCGCGAAGTACTGAAACGGGATAAAGTCCCGAAGATGCAAGGCCGGCCTCGCGCCGGCCTTTTTGCTGGCGGGATGAGGGGCCGGCGGCGGGAATCGAAGGTTAACGATTGTTAAATTCCGCGAAAAATATCGCCCGGGACTCCGGAACCAGAATCGCCCGATGTTCCGGCCATGACGACGATCTCCAAAACCCGCATCGACGGGATGCCGATCGGCCTGACGCTGGCGCTGCTGCTGGCTTGCGCGGTAAACCTCGCTGCGCTGGCCCGCTGCTGGCTGTAGCCCGGCTGGGCGCGCCGCCGCCCGCCGCGTTTGACGGGCGTCAAGGCCGGGCCGGCCAGGGCAGGGGAATATTGATTGTGCCCAGTGGCGCCTGGGCGTTTTGAGTCGCGCGATCGACCTGCAATGAGCCCGGCGGCGATCGCGTCGCCCGATCGAGGCGTCCGCCACCGAAGGACCAGTCCGATGTCCCAAACCGACATTCTCGTCATCGCCTCCGCCGGCCTGTCCACTGTGGTGATCTGGCTCTGCGTCGTCGTCCAAGGCCGCATCGCAGCCGCGCTCGCCGCAAGGCATTAGCGTCCGGTCGCGGCGTTTGCGCGGGCAAGGGCGGATCGGCGTCCGCGCCGGTCGGTGGCGTGGGCCGCGGCTGTATCGGTTGTATCAGCCGAACACGCCTAACAACCAAGCCACGATGCCCAGCAGCGGGACGACCGCGATGGCGATCAGCAACAAGGGGGCGGGCTCGTTGCCCTTTCGCGTCGCACTGTCGATTTTGTCGTCATTCATACCCCTAATAGGCATTCGGGAGCGATCCGTTCCTGAGAGCGTCGAAACAAACTCCTTGGCGCTCGATGACGTCGCGTAAGCTATTGCCGCAGCGATCATCGCGAAACTTGCCGGCGCGGCCTTGTCGCCGGCCGCCCACGCTGCTAGCTGTCTCGGCGCCATCCGTGGCGATGCCGGCGTAGCACAGCGGTAGTGCAGCGGTTTTGTAAACCGAAGGTCGGGAGTTCGATCCTCTCCGCCGGCACCATGCTCTCCAGACCTTGTTCGCACCCCTACAGACTCCGCATCGCCCCGGCCGTTAACGATTCGCTGGGCACATTCCGCGATTGGACCCGGAGTCCGCGACGCGCGTTAGGCTTACCGGCGGTTCGCCGCCGCGCCTTAACCCGTCCGGCAAGCTTTTCAATTATCTTTGGGCCATGTCCATGAAACTCCCGACGCTGCGCGCCGCGCAGGCGATGATGCTTCTGACCGTGACCGCGGCGCCGGCTTTCGCCGACAGCGGCGGCTTTGCGATCGTCATTCCGGGCCGGCCCGGCGTGCCGATTATCGTCAACGGCCGCGACATTTCCTATTCGGTGGTCGAAGGCGACTGGGGGCTGGAGCGCGGTGTGCACCGGCAGCCGACCTTTTACGGCAGCCGCCCGGTCCGTTTGCCGGAGGTCGGGCACTATTATCCGGGCTCCAAGCAATTGCCGGGCTACGGCCGGCTCGAGATCGAGCCGCCGGCGAACCGGCCGCTGCCGAAGCCGGCCGAGAGTTTCCGCCAGTCCTGGGAAGTGGAATCGCGGCCGCCGCCGCTCCCACCGCTCCCGATGAGTCCGCCGCCGGTGATCATCGCGCCACCTTTCGATGAAGGCGGCGAGCGACTGCCGAATGACCGCGGACCGCGAGGCTAGATCGCGTGGCTGGCGCTCGGCGGATGTCACGTTACGACAACCAAGAAAAGAGCACCCTACAGGAGAGTAACATGCGTCGAGTGATTTCCGGACTGGTGGCGGCGATGGCCGTGGTGACTGTCAGCGCCGCGCCGGCGCTGGCATGTGGCGGCGGATTGTTCGCAGGCGCATGCGCGCCCTGCGGCGCGGTCAGCGCCTGCGGCTCTGCGGCCTATCTGCCGTATCAATACGGCTACGGTCATGGCTACGGCTCGGCTGCGTTCGAGCGGCTGCCCGATCCGACCCGCTATTACTACGTCAACCAGGGCCCGACCTATAGCGGCCCCGGCAATTTCGCGCCCGCGCCATATTATGACGATCGCACGGTTTCGGTCTGGCGTTCCGGCTCCGCCTACACCGGCGGGGTCTATGCCGACGCGATGACGCATCAGTATGTCGGCGCGCCGGCCGTCAGCGGGCCGGTGGTCTACAGCTACGGTCGCCGGCATGCCCGACACCATCACCGTTACGGCGTTCAGCACGGTGCGATGTATCACGGGCACTACGGCGCGCCGCGCTATGCCCACGCGCCGCGCGGTCACCGCCATCACGCGCCGCTGCGCCGTTACTACTGATCGCCATCGATCCTGGCGCTGGGTTCCAACCATCGGAACCCGGTGCTCTGGATTGGTGTGGTGAGGCGCTTTCCATCACGCGAAGCGGCGCCTGCCTCGGTCGGATACGAGATCAAGAAAGACGCCCGTCCGCAGCGATGCGGGCGGGCGTTCGATTTCCAAAGGCTCAGCTTGCGAGGCTCGCCTTGCAAGGCTCAGCTTCGAGGGTTCAGCGCATCAGGCCGAGACGGCTGGCGCCGATATACAGCGCGAGCGCGGCGGCGTTCGAGACGTTGAGACTCTTGATCGCGCCCGGCATATCGAGCCGCGCCACGACGTTGCAGGTCTCGCGCGTCAACTGCCGCAGACCCTTGCCCTCGGCCCCGAGCACCAGCGCCAGCGGCTCGCGCAGCTCCACCGCGGCGAGATCGGCGCTGCCCTCGCTGTCGAGCCCGACGGTGAGGAAGCCGCGGTCGTTGAGTTCGGCGAGCGCGCGGGAGAGGTTTCCCACGAGCACCAGCGGCACCAGCTCCAGCGCGCCGGACGCCGATTTCGCCAGCACGCCGGTCGCCTCCGGGCTGTGGCGCGCGGTGGTGACGATGGCCTTGACCGCGAACGCCGCGGCCGAACGCAGGATCGCACCGACATTGTGCGGATCGGTGATCTGGTCGAGCACCAGCACGATGCCGTCCTGGGGCAGGGTGTCGATCCGCGGCGAATCGAGCGGATCGGCTTCCGCCAGCATGCCCTGATGCACCGCATCGGGACCCAGCCGCTGGTCGATTTCGCCGGGCCGCACGATCTCCGGCGCCACTTTGGTGTCGATGTTCTCGTCGGCGAGTTTTCGCGCGGCGTTCTCGGTCAGCCACAGCTTGCGGATTCGCCGCTCGGGGTTGGCCAGGGCGGCGGTGACGGTGTGCCAGCCGTAGAGAATCGCCGGCCCGTCGGGATCGCGCTCGCGCGCGCCGTGGCGGCCGCCGAATCCCTGCGGGCGGCCCCGATCCCGGTCGTCGCGGCGCTGAAACCGCGGATTTCGTTCTTTCGCACTCATCGCGCGCTTTTCCCACGCGGCCGCGCATATGGCAATTTCGCCATGCTGCTTAATGGCCAGAGAAATTGTCATGTCATTGGTTGACTTGGGGGGCCTGCATCGCCCATAACCGCGCCGCGTTGCAGGCCCGCCCGCGGGCTCGCTGCGGCTGTCCGGTTCCGGTTTTGCCTGATAAAGGCGTTCGGCCGGCAGCACGGGCGGGGGAGTGTCCCGAGTGGCAAAGGGAGCTGACTGTAAATCAGCCGCCTTATGGCTTCGCAGGTTCGAGTCCTGCCTCCCCCACCAATTTGAATCTGCACGCAAATTCTAATTTCGCGCGATCCGCTGGGTGACTGGTTGGTGACCGGTTCGGCGTGATTTGCCGCGGGTCGCTGGTGGGTCGCCTCGTGGGAAGGGGCCATTGTCGGCGCCGGCGGTTGAGCGAGGCCCCGGCAATCGGCATCCGTGCGTCAGACCCGATCTGCGGCCGTGATGTTGCGATTCACGGCGGGCTGGTTCTGCGATCGGCGGGGTCCGCGAACAGCCCCGAAAACACGATCCCGATGAAGATCGAGATCATGCCGGCGCTGACCGCGTTCATCGAGAACAGCGCGGCGTAGCCGTCAGCCTGATACTCATGCGGCGGCGCGCCGTAGCGGCCGTGCAGCAGAAGATAGGCCGCGACCGGCAATCCGGCCAAAGCCAGCATCAGCAGCCGCTCGCTGCGGCGGAACAGCAGGCTGGCCAACGTTGCGCAGGGCAGCAGAAACAGTTCCGTCCTCGATCGCTCGCCGAGCAGCCAGGTGCAGAACACGGTGTTGCCCGTGGCCGTCAACGACAGCGCGATCCGGCCGAGCAGCGGATTGCGGCGGGCCAGCGCCGGCACCGAAAAGAAAAACGGAAACGATAGCATCGTCAGCAGCAGCCACGGCATTCCGTTCGTGCCGGCGACCAATGCGACATAGATTGGGTAGAATGGCGCATTGCCGGCGAGCACGAGCGCGACCAGATTTCCGGTCGCCGCCAGCGGGTGGTGGTTGTCGGCATAGTCGAGCAGCCAGGCTTTGGTTCGGGTCAACGTTGATTGCAAGATCATCAGGGCTCACGATGGATCGGAAACGCCGGCAGGCCGCGACGGCAGCTGAGCGAGGTCGCGCAGGGTCCTGAAGATGCATGGTCTTGCATAGGTCACCGGAAACGGTGCGTTCTTCGCACGCTCGCGATCGGCAGCGTAGAAGCAAGAATAGGCGATAGCAACGCCCCGGTAATTTGCAATCCAGCCTGCGCCGTATGCGCGGTGGACTCGCGTCGACGGCCGCCGGCAGGGGCCTCTCGCGCGGCCGGAGTTTCGCTTCTGGATGCAAGCGCCGGGGACGGGGACGTCATCGAGAGCTGTGTCGCGCCCCTCTTGAAGGGGCACGGCGCCATCGCTGCACCGAGTCTGCACGCGGCCGGCGCTGCTCGAAGCCATCGTGACGTCGATCGCCGACGTTCAAGATGCGGTCAGGTCATAGTTGATCGCATGACGCACCGTCCCGCCGGCGATCAAAGCATCAGCCTAAAGAATTATTCTCGCATTCCACAGCACTGCATTCTCCGGATGCGGGTTGAAAGAAAATGCGTTGCTGATAACGGCGCATCCGGTGGCGGTTGTGAGTTGATCGATGTTGTTAGTAGAAGAACATTCTCTGTCTGACGCAGTTTAAGAAATGTTGCTGACATGGACGCCACGCAAATCTTCTCCTATTCCGCAACAAGGTTCTAATTCTGCTGTGCGCCGGTGCTGACGACGCGTTTGCTGGAGGGGAAGAGAGTCGATGGCTGAAGATACCGAAGTTCGCAGGACGCTGGCCGAAGGCGCCGCACGCCAGCTTGCCAATGCGACCAAGACCCGCGCGCAATGGGGTGGTATTTCGCCGCGCTGGCTCGTTCCGTTGTTGCACTGGACACCGGTCGAGGCTGGTATCTTCCGTCTGAACCGCGTCAAGGAAACCCGCGGCGCCACGTCGTCGTCGTCATTCGATGTCGAGTGCAGCCCGCGCCGTGATCGCGACTCCGATCTGCCGGAGACCTTCGTCGACTACGAGGAACAGCCGCGCGAGTATTTCCTCAATGCGGTGACGACTGTGCTCGACGTCCAGACCCGCGTCTCCGACCTTTACAGCCATCCGTTCGACCAGATTCAGGAGCAGCTCCGCCTGCTGATTGAGAAGGTCAAGGAGCGGCAGGAAGGCGAACTGATCAACAACGCCGAATATGGCCTGTTGGCCAACACCGCGCCGTCGCAGCGGATCTCGACCCGCAAGGGCGCGCCGACGCCGGACGATCTCGACGAACTGATCTCCAAGGTCTGGAAGGAGCCGGCGTTCTTCCTGGCGCATCCGCGCGCGATCGCCGCCTTCGGCCGCGAATGCACCCGCCGCGGGGTGCCGCCGCCGACCATCAATATGTTCGGTTCGCCGTTTCTGACTTGGCGCGGTCTGCCTTTGGTCCCCTCCGACAAGGTCCCGTTCGACGACAACGGCCGGACCAAGATCCTGCTGCTGCGCACCGGCGAGAAGAAGCAGGGCGTCGTCGGCCTGTTCCAGCCCGGAGTGCCGGGCGAAGTGGCGCCGAGTCTGTCGGTTCGCTTCATGGGGATCAACCGCAAGGCGATCGCCTCGTATCTGATCTCGCTGTACTGCTCGCTCGCCGTGTTGACCGATGATGCGCTCGGCGTGCTCGATGACGTCGAGGTCGGCAAGTATCATGAGTACGCCTGAGTCCCCGGCGCCGCATCCCGGCTCGGCGGTGGCGGGCTCGCAGTTCGGCCTGCCGGACGCCGGGACGCTCTCGCCTCCCGCGACTGCCGCTCCGCTCGCGCCGGATGTCGCCGTGATCGCGCAACTCGCCAATGCGTTCTTTGCGGCTTTGCCGAACGGCCCGGCGCCGGAGCCGGGCGCGGCGCTCGGCTCGGCGCCGCTGTTCGTGGCCGAACCGTTGCAAAACGCCATTCCGGGCACGCCGGCGCTGACGCCGTCCTACAAGCCGAACCACAATCCCGGCGCGGCCTCGCCGATTCCCACGGTCGGCGCGGCGCGCCCCTCTGCGCCGATCTTCGCGCTCGACCCCGGGTTGACGCCGGAGCCCGCTGCGGCCCGCGCGCCTGCTCAGCCGCAGGGTCTGACCGTGCCGCTGGTGACGACTCCGGTCGCGCCGCCGGCGCAGCCATCGCCGCCGTCGGCGCCGTCATTTACGCGTGACACCGACCTTGCGGCCTTGCCCGGCCGGCTCGATGACACGCGCAGCCTGGCGCCGCGCTACGACGCGCCAAACGCCGGACCGTTCGGCGGCAGCTTCGCCGGCGCGTCGGAGCCGCTGTATTTTCTTGCCGGCAATCCGGCGCTGGCGCGCGCGACGCCGGCCGTGGCGCCGCCATCGCCGCCGCGCGTGGAGACCCTCGATCTCGGCGCGTTGGCTGCGCAGCATCGCACCGACGTCGCCGTCGGCGATCTGCCCGGCCTGCGCGCGTTCGACGCTAATCTGTTTCGTCGCGATTTCCCGATCCTGCGGGAGACCGTCAACGGCCGGCCGCTGATCTGGCTCGACAACGGCGCGACGACGCAGAAGCCGCAATGCGTGATCGATCGCCTTGCGTATTTCTACGCCCACGAAAACTCCAACATCCACCGCGCCGCGCATACGCTGGCGGCGCGCTCGACCGACGCCTATGAGGCGGCGCGCGACAAGGTGCGCGGCTTCATCAATGCGCCCTCAGTGCGCGACATCGTGTTCGTGCGCGGCGCCACCGAGGCGATCAATCTCGTGGCGCAGGCCTGGGGCCGCCGCAATGTCGGCGAGGGCGACGAGATCGTCGTCAGTCATCTCGAGCACCACGCCAATATCGTGCCGTGGCAGCAGCTCGCGGCCGAGAAGGGCGCGCGGCTGCGCGTCGCCCCGGTCGACAATCACGGCCAGATCATCCTTGAAGAGTACGAGAAGCTTCTCAATCCGCGCACCCGCATCGTCGCCTTCACGCAAGTATCGAACGCGCTCGGCACGGTGACGCCGGTCGCCGAGATGACGGCGCTGGCGCATCGCCACGGCGCCAAGGTGCTGGTCGACGGCGCCCAGGGAGTCTGCCACATGCCGGTGGACGTGCAGGCGCTGGACGTCGATTCTACGCCTTCTCCGGCCACAAGATGTTCGCGCCGACCGGCATCGGCGTGCTGTACGGCAAGGCCGATGTGCTGGAAGCGATGCCGCCGTGGCAGGGCGGCGGCAATATGATCGCCGACGTCACCTTCGAGAAGACGGTGTTTCAGGGGGCGCCGGACCGGTTCGAGGCCGGCACCGGCAACATCGCCGACGCCGTCGGCCTCGGGGCCGCGATCGACTATCTCGGCCGCATCGGCATGGCGAACATCGCCGCGCATGAGCATGAGCTGCTGGCCTACGGCACCCAGGCGCTGCTCGCCGTGCCGGGCCTGAAGCTGATCGGCACCGCGCGCGAGAAAGCCGGCATCCTGTCATTCGTGCTCGATGGCTGCCGCAGTGAAGATGTCGGCCGTGCGCTCGATCGCGAAGGCATCGCGGTGCGGGCCGGGCATCATTGCGCCCAGCCGATCCTGCGCCGGTTCGGCCTCGAGAGCACGGTGCGGCCTTCGCTCGCGCTCTACAACACCACCGCGGACATCGATGCTCTGGTCGATGCGCTGAAGCGTCTGCAGAGCGGTCGGGGCGTTCACTGGAGCTGATCCTGCATGTCGCAACAAGCCGAGCCTCGTCTGGTTACAGAACCCTCATGGGATCTCGGCAGCATCGTCTCCGAACTCGCGGGACTACGCGCGATCTCGCAGCGGCGGCGCTATCGCGGCCGGCCGCTGCCGGAGCTGCCCTCGCGCGAAGCGGTGGCGGGGATCGTCGACGCGCTGGTCGCGGCGTTGTATCCGCGCCATTTCGGCCCGGCGGGATTGTCGGAAGAGACGCTCGATGTGTTCGTCGCCGACACCATCGAGCAGGCGTTGCGGCGGCTGCGGCGCGAGGTGCGGCGTGAATTGCGGCTGGGCGATCTCGACGGCGCGATCCCACACAGCGAAATCGACCAGCAGGCATTGGCGATCGTCGCCGACTTCGCCCATGATCTGCCGCGGATCCGGGCGCTGCTCGACAGCGATATCCGCGCCGCCTTCGACGGCGATCCGGCCGCCAAGAGCCTCGACGAAGTCGTGTTCTGCTATCCCGGCGTCGCGGCGATGGTTCGCCACCGCATCGCGCACCGGCTTTACACACTGAACGTCACGATGCTGGCGCGCATCGTCGCCGAGATTGCCCATGCGCAGACCGGCATCGACATCCACCCCGGCGCCACGATCGGCGAGAGCTTCTTCATCGACCATGGCACCGGCGTCGTGATCGGCGAGACCGCGCGGATCGGCCGGCGGGTGCGGCTGTATCAGACGGTCACGCTCGGCGCCAAGCGGTTCGAGACAGACGAGCAGGGCCGGATCATCAAGGGCGGCGATCGCCATCCGATCATCGAGGACGATGTCGTGATCTATGCCGGGGCGACCGTGCTCGGCCGCGTCACGGTCGGGCACGGCTCGTCGATCGGCGGCGGGGTTTGGCTCACGCGCAGCGTGCCGCCGAACAGCGTCATCACCCAGGCCAAGGCGCTGAGCGGCGACCTGGTCGAGAATGGCGGCGGGATCTGAAGGAGCGTCCTCTCCGAGAGAGGAATAATTTTTCATTCGATCGGAAATCCGCAGTCCAAATCCGTCGCGAAGTCCTGCAATCTTGTGGTCGACGTTGTTTTTATTCTCCATGCATTGCAGCGCAGCAGATAGGCCGCTACCCGATGGATGACGCCGTCATGCCGATGGCACATGGAATCGATGAGCGAGCCTTTCATGAATGCTCCCTGGCAACCGCCTGGAGACCATCCCACGCTGAAGTCGCCGCAACCGACCGGCATCCTGATCGACAGCGTGCGCAAGCTGTATCCGGCCCGCAAGGCCAGCGCGGAGGTCGTCGCCCTCGACGACATCAGCCTCAACGTGCCGAAGGGATCGATCCTCGGCGTGATCGGCCGCAGCGGCGCAGGCAAGTCGACGCTGATCCGCCTGATCAACGGGCTCGACAAGCCGACCGCGGGTCGCGTCGTCGTCAATGACGTCGAAATCACCTCGCTCGACGAGCCGGCGCTGCGCCGCGCGCGCCGCTCGATCGGCATGGTGTTCCAGCATTTCAATCTGCTGTCGTCGCGCACTGCCTTCGCCAATGTCGCGCTGCCGCTCGAGATCGCCGGCACGCCGAAGGCCGAGATCGAGAAGCGGGTGCTGCCGCTGCTGGATATGGTCGGGCTCGCCGACAAACGCGATCGCTATCCGGCCGAACTCTCCGGCGGTCAGAAGCAGCGCGTCGGCATCGCCCGCGCGCTCGCGACCGAACCCGCCGTGTTGCTGTCGGACGAAGCGACCTCGGCGCTCGATCCGGAGACCACCGATCAGATTCTCGATCTCCTGAAGCAGATCAACCGCGACCTGCATCTCACCATCCTGTTCATCACCCACGAGATGGCGGTGGTGAAGGCGCTCGCAGACCGCGTGGCGGTGATCGAAGCCGGCCGGATCGTCGAGGAGGGCGCCACCTTCGACGTGTTCGCCACGCCCCGCCACGAGGTGACGCGGCGGTTCGTCAGTTCGGTAACCGGTAGCGGCGCGCCGGACTGGCTGCTCGCTCAGCTTCAGCCGCTCCAGCCGCCCGGCGGCAAGGCGGTGTTGCGCGTGACCTTCAAGGGCAGCGACGCCAGCCAGCCGCTGCTGTCGCGCGTCGCGCGCACGCTCGGCGTCGATCTCAACATCCTGTTCGGCCAGGTCGAGATGATCGCCGGCCATCCGTTCGGCACACTGATCGTGTCGCTGGACGCATCGCCCGATGTGCTGCGCCAGGTCATCGCGCAGCTTTCGGCCGGCAACAATCTGGTGGAGCAACTCGGCTATGTCGCCTGAACTCATCCGCATGATCGCGTGGTCGACGCTCGACACGTTGGCGATGGTCGGTCTCGCCGGGCTGTTCGGCACCTTGATCGGCCTGCCGCTCGGCATCTTTCTCGCCACCAGCCGCGCCGGCGAATTGTTTCCCGCGCCGACGGCAAATCGTATCGTCGGCGTGATCGTCAACGCCACGCGCTCGACGCCGTTCATCATCCTGGTGGTCGCGATCGTGCCGCTGACCCGGCTGATCGTCGGCACCTCGATCGGCACTGCGGCGGCCACCGTGCCGCTGACGATCGCGGCGATCCCGTTCATCGCCCGCGTCATCGAGGCGGCGATCCGAGAAGTCGACCACGGCCTGATCGAGGCGGCTCGCGCATTCGGCGCAAGCCCGCTGCAGATCGTGCGCAAAGTGCTGCTGCCCGAGGCGATGCCGGCGGTGACGCTGGCGCTGACGCTGACCATCGTCAGCCTGCTCGGCTATTCGGCGATGGTCGGCGCCGTCGGCGGCGGCGGCCTCGGCGACCTCGGCATCCGTTACGGCTATCAGCGCTTCATGCCGGAGGTGATGCTGACGGTGGTGCTGGTGCTGATCGCGCTGGTGCAGGGCGTCCAGACGCTCGGCGACACGCTGGCGCGCAAGCTCGACCGCCGCACCCGCCGGTCCTGATTTCTTTTGATGTTGATGAGGAGTTTGTCGTGATGCGTCGTCTTGCTGTCTCTCTCGTCGCGCTGGCTTTCGCCGGCGCGGCCCACGCCGAAACCATCCGGGTCGGCGTCACCGCCGGTCCTCACGCCGAAATCTTCGACGTGGTGAAGAAGGTCGCCGCCGAGCGCGGCCTCGACCTCAAGCCGATCGAGTTCACCGACTACGTCGTGCCGAACCAGGCGCTTGCGCAGAAGGATATCGAGGCCAACTCGTTCCAGCACGAGCCGTATCTGAAGAACCAGGTCTCCAAGACCAACTGGAAGATCGTCAAGGTCGCCAACACCATCGCGTCGCCGCAGGGCGTCTATTCGGTGAAGTACAAGTCGCTCGCCGACCTGCCGCAGGGCGCCACGGTGGCGATCGCCAACGATCCCTCGAACGGCGCCCGCGGGCTGCTGATCCTCGCGCTGCACGGCGCGATCAAGCTGAAAGACGGCGCCGGCGCAACCGCGAGCGTCGCCGACATCGTCGACAATCCGAAGAAGCTGAAATTCGTCGAACTCGACGCCGCGCAATTGCCGCGCTCGCTGCAGGACGTCGATCTGGTGTCGATCAACAACAACTACGCGGTGCAGGCCGGCCTCAACCCGGCCAAGGATGCGATCGCGCGCGAGAACGTCGAAGGGCCATGGGTCAACATCATCGCCGTGCGCGAGGAGGACAAGGACAAGCCCTGGGTCAAGCAGTTGGTCGACGCCTATCATTCCGACCCGGTCAAACAGTTCGTCGAGACCCGCTTCAAGGGGACGTATATTCCAGCGTGGTGAGGCGTTGCGATCGGCGCGTTGCCGGCTGTCGCTGAAGCCCTTGAATGGTCGCGCGCGACGTTGAGCATAGTGACGCGCGTGCCTCACAAACCAACCGTCATCCCCCGCGAAAGCGGGGGACCCAGTATTGCAGTGCTTCAGCTATATTTGTGTCGCGCGCATCAACGCTGACGCTCTGGGATACTGGGTCGCCCGCTTTCGCGGGCGATGACCGTAGAAGATGAGGCGGCTCAGCGGCTCACGACGGGCGCGTCATGCGCACTTCGCCATCCACCGCCTTTAGCTCCACACGCCGCTGCGGCGGTCCTCGACGCGCTTCGCCTTGTGGGTCGCTCGCGGCAGCGTTTCGGGTTTGAGCACCGACACCGCCGCCGAAACGCCCGTCACTGCACGGAGCCGGCGTTCGAACCGGTCGGCGAGGTGGTCGAGTTCACCGTTGTAGCCGTGGATGTGTTCGACCTCGACGGTGAGACGGTCGAGATGATTGACGCGCTCCACCACCAATCGGTATTCGCCGGTCAGTTCGTGATCCTGACGCGCCACCGCCTCGACGTCGCTCGGGAACAGGTTGACGCCCTTGATGATCAGCATGTCGTCGAGCCGTCCGTGCACGCCGTTGAGGCGGATCGCGGTGCGGCCGCAGCGGCACGGCTCGGGGTTGAAGCTGACGATGTCGCCGGTGCGGAAGCGGATCATCGGCCGCGCCGCCTTCTGCAGCGTGGTCAGCACCATCTCGCCGCGGTCGCCGGGCTTCACCGGCTGGCCGGTGTCGGGATCGATCACCTCGACCAGGATGTGATCCTCGGCCCAATGCAGTCCGTTCTTTTCCTCGCACATGCCTGCGCAGGAGCCGAAAATGTCCGACAGCCCGTAATAGTCGTAGACCGACGCGCCCCATAATTGTTCGATTCGATCGCGCGTCTCCGGAATCGAACCGCCCGGCTCGCCGGCGACGAAGATCCGGCGCACGGCGAGATCCTTGCGCAAATCATAGCCCTCCTTGATCGCGGTCTCGCCGAGGTACCAGGCGTAAGACGGCGTGGTCCAGATCACGGTGGCCTGGAACTGCTTGATGATCTGCAACAGCCGGTCGGAGGGCAGGGTGCCGGCATGAATGCTCAGCGCGCCGAGCTTCTGCGCGCCGAGCACGCAGGGGCCGCCGATGAACAGCGAGAAGTTCAGCGAATGCACGTAGCGATCGGTCGGCCGCATCCCGGACGACCAGAATTGCCGCGCCTCATAGTCGATCCAGGCGTCGAAATCCTGCGCGGTGAACGGCGACGCGGTCGGCACGCCGGTCGAGCCGGAGGAGGCGGAGATGTAGACGATGTCGCGTTCCGGCACGGCGACCAGATCGCCGAACGGCGGCGCCGCCTGTTGGCGATCGCGCAGCGTCCGCTTGTCGATGAACGGGAAGCGGCGGATGTCGTCGAGTGTCCGGATCTGGTCGGGCGACACCTTGGCGGCGTCGAACGCGGCGCGATAGGCCGGCGAGCCGTGATAGGCGTGTGCGACATGCTGCTGCAGCAGCGAGAGTTTGAGCGCGTCCCACTGTTCGCGCGATTGGGTTTCGAGGCGCGCGTCCCAATACGGCCTGTCGTCGGAAAGATCACTCATGATGCCTGTCCTGAAATGCAGCGACCGGCCGAAGCCGGTCGCGTCTGTCGTGAGATGTGACGAATGCGATGTGATGAAACGGACCGCTTACCAGGTGGTGAGGATGGTGCCGTCGAAGCGCTTGTCGGTGAAGGCCTTCACCTCGGGCGAGCGATAGATTTCGACGAACTTCTTCAGCGTCGGGTTGTCCTTGTTCTTGGCGCGCACCGCGAACACCAGATTCCATTTGGTGTCGGCGTCCTCCAGCAGCAGCGCCTTTTTCGGATCGAGCCCGGCGCTGAGCGCGTAGTTGAGGTTCACCGCCGAAAAATCGAGATCGTTCAGCGAGCGCGGCAGTTGCGCCGCGTCGAGCTCGACGATCTTGAGGTTCTTCGGATTCTCGGCGATGTTGGCCGGGGTCGCCTTGATGCCGATGCCCGGCTTCAGCTTGATCAGGCCGGCCTTCTCGAACAGCTGCAGGGCGCGGGCGCCGTTCGACGGATCGTTGGGAATTGCGGCGGTGGCGCCGTTCTTGAGCTCGCTGAAGCTTTTCAGCTTGTTCGAATACAGCCCGATCGGAACGATGATGCTCTTGGCGATCGAGACGATGTCGTAGCCGCGTTGCGCGACCTGGTTGTCGAGATAGGGCTGGTGCTGGAAATTGTTGATGTCGAGATCGTCCTGCGCCAGCGCCGCGTTCGGCACCGTGTAGTCGGTGAATTCGGTGATCTTCAGCTCGATCCCCTGCTTGGCGGCGAGGTCGCCGGCGTAGCGCAGGATTTCGGCGTAGGGGCCTGCGGTGGTGCCGATCCGGATCACCTCGGCGCTCCAGGCAGGCGTCCATGCCAACAGCGCGGCGAGCGCCGTGGCGGCGAAAAACTTCCGTGTCATGTGATATCAACCTCGATTGGGTGACCATCGCGTGGTCAAGGTGGGTGGAAACTACAAGCCCCTCGTTCGAGCGGCCATTTCGAAATCGGCGATGGATCGAGGTCGATCTTTCCCGATCCGGGCCGTTGGGAGATTCGTCGTGTCGGGGCGCTATCGCTCTACCGCGCAGCCTCGCGATCGCCGGACCGAGCCTCCGCGGAGGCCCGGTCGCAGTCATTGCGATCCGCCGGTGGGTGACGAAAGGCGCGCCGCTTGCGTCCTGCTACTGAAGCCGCGGGCGGAGGTCCTGTGCGCAGCGCGTCGCCGCCTTCTGCGCGGCGACCAGCGACCCGAACGAGCGCCGCTCAAGACTGTTGAAGTCGTGATGCGAGGCGAAGAAGCAATAATTGCGTCCGTCACGGACGACGATGCCGGCGGTGCGCGATTGGACTTCGATGACGTATGCGTCGGACATGAGACTGCCACTGGCCGAGCCAGTGCCTCCTGAAACTTGCTGTGATCGATGATGCGATGAGTGCTGGCGCGGCCTCGACGTCAGTCGAGGGCAGGTCGATAGCAACAACAACACAGCAGGGAGGAGGGCAGTCTGGACGGGAGTAGTCCGGTCGAAACGAGCGCATTCGACGCGCGAATAGTCGAGCCGATAATTGTCGAGCCGATAATTGTCGAGACTGCAGCGTCCGGGACGATGGTCTTCATGAGTCGATCTCCACCAACAAGGAGCCCACGAACCATGTCGTGGCGCTTTAGCGATTAAACCCGCGGCGCAAGCTGCTCCGTCAAATCCCGCGATCCGACCCGAGACCGGATCGAACGCGGAAATTCTGCCAGACGCCGGAGTGAAGTCAACGCATGCAGAAAAATAAGATCGATATCCCTCGAACGCGTAAGGCGGCGAAACGCGATGATAAGCAGCGCCAGATCGGTGAGAATATTGTGCTGCGATTCTTGACAGCGAATCTCGACGCTTGCCGTCCGGCTGCGACGTGCAGCCGGTGCGCCGCTTGCGCCGATTACCAAGTCACGCCGCAGAGTGATGAACGAACTGATCGTTGCTTTGAAGAATAACAGGTGGGGAAAGACTTGAATGTGGTGAGCCGCGCCGTCGACTTGCCGCGATCTTACGATCGCTCAGGGGTGACGTGTGTTGCGTGGTCCGCTTGCTGTGTCTCCCGGCGCTGAATGCGGGATGCTGATTCACCGCTCCGACCGGGGTAGCCGACGATTGCGCGCGGCACGTCCGTGCGACTGGTCCCGTCAGACCTGAAACGTGCTGGCGTCGTCTCGACGCGTTCGGCCACGCGTACCGCGTACGCGTTCAATTCGGGAGGGCAGGCGAGCGATTCTAGTCATGCCCTTGCCCCGTACTCGCCAAAGTGCAGGGTTGTGATGAATGACACAGTTATTGCGGGTATCGAGGTAGTCCTGAAGCGCGTTCGAGCCCGAAGCATGAAACATCCTCGCAACGGCAGCACTGCGAGTCCTTTCAGGCTGCGCAGCGCGGCGGTGCAAACCGCGCGTGATGCGGCTCAGGCATTGCCGGTCAGGCGCAGGATCGCCTCGACGACGAAACGGCTCGATTGCGCGATCCATTGCGTGGCGCCGCCGAACCCGGCGAGCGGCAGCAGAAACACCAGCCCGATCAGGACCAGCATCCCGTAGGGCTCGAGCCGCGCCAGCGGCCGCGCCAGCACCCGCGGCAGCGCGCCGACGGCGATCCGGCCGCCGTCGAGCGGCGGAATCGGAATCAGGTTGAAGATCGCCAGCACGACGTTGATCAGCAGCGCGTTGGCGAAATTGCGCATCAGCCATTCGCCTGCTTCGCCGGGCAGGTCGATCAGCCGAATGGCGAGTGCCGCGATCAGCGCAAGCACGAGGTTGATCGCCGGGCCGGCCGCCGCCACCAGAATCATGTCGCGCCGCGGATGCCGCAGCCCGCGAAAATTCACCGGCACCGGCTTGGCGTAGCCGAACAGGAACGGCGACTGCAGCGCGAGCAGCAGCAGCGGCAGCAGGATCGTCCCGAACGGGTCGATATGCTTGATCGGATTGAGGGTGACGCGGCCGAGTATCCAGGCGGTGTCGTCGCCGCACATCCGCGCCACATAAGCGTGCGCCGCCTCGTGGAAGGTGATTGCGATGACGAGCGGCAGCGCCCATACCGAAATCACCAGCATCATGTTGGAGAATTGATCCGTCATCGATCGACCTGCCGGCGCCGGCGCCATCCGCCGATCCTGGTTCCCGATATAGAAGCGCGCGCTCCGGCGCGCCAGCGGCGGACCGGACGCGGGCGCCTTCATGACCGCGAATTCACCCCGCGCTGTGCGGCGGGACGGCGCCGCCCGAGCCGATTGAAGCCGGACGCCGCAGGAAAGGTTGGCGCTTGGCCGCAGATTGGCTTAAAGCTGGCCGACCTCCCAGCATCGTCGGCCGCTTGCGGCTTCGTATCGTCAAGGCGTGCCGCGTCGACCCGTCGGGTCCCGGGATTTCCCATTCAGGCGTCATCGCCAATAAGGTGCTCTATCCGTGCCATTCCTGACCACCCCCCCGCCGCTCGCCCGAGCTCTGGCGGAGCGCAATTATCTTGAAGCAACGCCGGTGCAGAGCGCGGTGCTGGCGCCCGAAGCGGCCGGCCGCGATCTGCTGGTGTCGGCGCAGACCGGCTCCGGCAAGACCGTCGCCTATGGGCTGGCGATCGCCCGTGATCTGCTCGGCGATTCCGAGCGGTTTTCATCCGCCGCCGCGCCTCTGGCGCTGATCGTGGCGCCCACCCGCGAACTCGCGCTTCAGGTTCATCGCGAACTCGGCTGGGTCTACGGCTACGCCGGGGCGCGCGTGGTGTCGTGCGTCGGCGGCATGGACCCGCGCCGCGAGCAGCGCGAACTGGCCGAGGGCGCGCATATCGTGGTCGGCACCCCGGGGCGGCTGTGCGACCATCTGCGCCGCAACCGGCTCGACGTCTCGCAGCTGAAGGCCGTGGTGCTCGACGAGGCCGACGAGATGCTCGATCTCGGCTTTCGCGAGGATATGGAGTTCATCCTCAAGACCACGCCGGCCACCCGGCGCACGCTGCTGTTCTCCGCGACGCTGCCGCGCGGCATCATCGCGCTGGCCAAGACCTATCAGCACGACGCCTTCCGGATCGAGGTCGAAGGCCGCGAGGGTGGCCACGCCGATATCGAATATCGCGCGATGCGGATCGCGCCGAGCGATGTCGAACACGCCGTGGTCAACACCCTGCGCTTCGTGGAATCGCCCTCCGCGATCGTGTTCTGCAATACCCGCAACGCGGTGAACCATCTGCAGACGTCGCTGCTGGAGCGCGGATTCTCCGTCGTGGCGCTGTCCGGCGAACTCACCCAGAACGAACGCACGCAAGCGCTCAACTCCTTGCGCGACGGCCGCGCCAGGGTTTGCGTCGCCACCGACGTCGCCGCGCGCGGCATCGATCTGCCGAATCTCGGCCTCGTCATCCATGCCGATCTGCCCAACGATCCGGAAGTGATGCAGCATCGCTCGGGGCGCACCGGGCGCGCCGGCAAGAAGGGCGTCAGCGTCCTGCTGGTGCCGCCGGCACGGCGGCGACGCGCCGAACTGCTGCTCAATCTCGCCGGCATCGAAGCGATCTGGGGCACCGCGCCGCAGGCCGACGAAATCCGCGTCCTCGATCAGCAACGCATGACGCAGGACACTCTGTTCACCGACGAGATCTCGCCCGAGGATCAGGCGCTGGCTCAGGTGCTGCTGGCTGAACGTACGGCCGAGGAGATCGCGATCGCGTTGGCGCGGCTGTATCGAGCGCGGCTGCCTTCGCCGGAAGACATTCTCGATCCCGGCCAGGCCAATGCCCGCGGCCGCGACGATCGTGCATCCCCCAAGGGCGCACGCGCGCCGCGCGAGGAGCGCGACTACGGTCCGCGTGACTCCGGTCCACGGGCGCGCTCGGCCAAAGCGGGGCAAAAGCACGCCATGACCGATGGCGTCTGGTTCCGTGCGGCGATCGGCAAGCGCAAGAACGCCGAGGCGCGCTGGCTGTTGCCGATGATCTGCCGCCGCGGCGGCATCGACCGCCAGGCGATCGGCGCGATCCGCATTCTCGACACCACCACCGAGTTCGAGATCGCGGCATTCGCCGCGGAGGATTTCGCGGCGCAGATCAAGCGCCCGGACAAGGACGACAATATCCGGATCGAGCCGCTGATCGGCGCCAAGCCGATCGAGCCGGCCGCCGACAAGCCCGCTTACAAGCCGCATGACGGCAAGAAGTCCGAACGCGAGACGCGCCGCAGCAAGCGGCCCGATCCGTGGACTCCGTTGTCGGGCAAGGCGGATGGCGACGCGCGACGGGAGACCGGGACTGCCGACAGCTCTCACGGCGCGCCACGCGGCAAGAGCTTCGACGATCAGCGGACGCCGCGCGCCGCCAAGGATGCAGGGTTCAAAGAAAGCGGCTTCAAGAAAGAGGGCTTCAAGAAAGAGGGCTTCAAGAAGGACGGGTTCAAGAAGCCGAAGTCGCGCGACGACAAGCCGGCCTATGTCAGCAAGGCGCGCCGCGCCGATCCGTCTGCCCCGAACCCCGGGAAGAAGGCCAAGAAGAAATTTCGCGACTGAGTTAGCCCCCGGCCCCCTCACGGGGGCTGGGGCGCCGCGTTCATCGTCGGGTCGTCGATCAAAGCCCGGGCGGGGATGGAACCCGCGCGGACCTCGGCGCATTGATGGCGCGTCCGCCGATGGAACCCGCGCCTGTTGCGTGGTAATGGTGGATGTCGAGGACCCGCCGAAAAGATGCCGCTCTCCGTCCCGCCGACCGGCCCCACGCCTGATCCGCAAATCCGCCGGGCGCAGCGCACCGACCGCTTGCTTCGCATCGCGGTGATCTGGCTGCTGCTGCTGGCGACCGCCTGGGTCGCGCAGCCTTATCTTGCGGCGTTGTGGTTCTCGGTCTCCGGCCCGCGCACCGTCACCGCGCGCGGCGATCTCGCGCCGGCCGAAACCTCGACCATCGAGCTGTTCAAGCGGGTGTCGCCTTCCGTGGTGCACGTCTATGCCCAGTCGAGCCGACGAACGCCGTCCTTGTTGGAGGCACAGCAGGGCGGGGTGCAGTCCGGCTCCGGAGTAATCTGGGACGCCGCCGGTCACGTCATCACCAACAACCACGTCATCCAGGGCGCGAGCGCGCTCGGCGCGCGGTTGTCGACCGGCGAGTTCGTCACCGCCCGCGTGATCGGCACCGCGCCGAACTACGACCTCGCGGTGCTGCAGCTCGAGCGACCGCGTGCGGCGCTGCGTCCGATCGCTATCGGGAGCTCGTCGGATCTGCAGGTCGGGCAGGCGGCTTTTGCGATCGGCAGTCCTTATGGCCTGGAGCAGACGCTCACCACCGGCATCGTCAGCGCGTTGCAGCGTCGGCTGCCGACCGCGGCGGCGCATGAAATCAGCGGCGTGATCCAGACCGACGCGGCGATCAACCCGGGCAATTCAGGCGGTCCATTGCTCGACAGCGCCGGCCGGCTGATCGGGTTGAACACCGCGATCATCTCGGGCTCGGGCGCGTCGGCCGGCATCGGCTTCGCCATCCCCGTGGATGCCGTCAACCGCATCGCGACCTCGCTGATCCGCACCGGCACCGTGCCGGTTCCTGGAATCGGCATCATCGCGGCCGACGAGAACGAGGCGGCGCGGCTCGGGATCGACGGCGTCGTCGTGGTGCGGACGCTGCCGGACTCTCCGGCGGCGCGCGCCGGACTGACCGGCGCCAGCGAGACCGGCATGGTGGAGGACGTCATCATCGGCGCCAACGGCCAGGAGATCCACAGCATGTCGGATCTCGCCGCGGCGCTCGAAGGCATCGGCATCGGCAGCGACGTCAAATTGCAGGTGATCCGCGACGGTCGCGCGCGGACCGTCAACGTGCAGGTGACCGACATCTCTCGACTGAAGCGGAACTAGCGTCGTCGTCGATCCGCACCCGGAATGCTGCGACATATTGTCAGGCTGGGGTCGCCGCCGAAGTGAAAGCGCTGGCCGAGCAGACCGCCAGGAGAGCCTTGCCGATGCGCGCCGACAGGCACCGATAGAAGGCGCCGAGCGCTGTCTCAGTCCGTCCAACGGTTAAGGCGGCCAGCCGGAGGAGCGCAGCAGCTCGCCGGCCGAAATCGGCGCGTTCGCGAGGACAACTATCGCAAGCGTGTCGTGAGCAACCTGCAGCGGCGCGCCAAAGCATTCGGCTTTGCCCTGCATCCTCTGGAGCCTGCCACCGGGGGAGCCGTTTCTTAGGAATCGGCGGCCTCGATCAGAACCGAAGGCGCCGATAGGGCTGCGCGCCTGCGTCAGCCGATCTTGGCCAGCGTCCATTGCGCCAGCAGGCCGCCGAGCGCGGCGGCAGCCGCGGTCATCGCGGCGCCCCACGCGATGTCGGTGCCCACCAGCGCCCAATCCCACTGCCGCAGGATGGCCATGTTGGTGAGCTCGAAGGTCGCGTAGCAGAACAGACCGAATAGCGCGCCGTAGAGCGCATTGTGCTGCCAGTCCCCCGGCGCTGCGCCGTTGACGAAGATGACGATGCCCGCAATGTAGAGCACATAGAAGGCGATCGCCGGCGCCATGCGCGGCGTGCTCAGCATCAGCTCGCCGATGTGCTGGTCGAACATCTTCTTGCCGACGCTGCCGAGAAACAGAAAGTCCAGCGGCAACAGCACGACGAGCGTGGCGAAGTAGACGATCGCGTGGCGCTTCATATCGATCTCCGGTGAAAGGTTCCGAGCTCAACGGCGCCGATGCGCCCCGGTTCCCCAGCAAAACCGGACGATCCGCGACCCGGAACGAACAGTCGTGGCTATCATTGTCGAGGCAAACCACGATCGTTCACGAATCACGAAAGAGGCGCAGATGGGCAAAGCTTACTACGACATCATCGGCAGCGACGACAATTGGGGCATCCGGCACGACGACGACCCGACCGGCGAGTATGCCAGCAAGGAGGCGGCGTTCGAGGCGGCTGTCGCCGCGGCATCCAACGCGATTAAATTCGGCCACGAAGTCCGGATCACCGTGCCGGGCCAGGACGGATCGGGCAATGCGCTGGGGACGGTCAGCAACTGACCGGATGAATGATGCGATTCGCTCGGGCTCGTCCCGGGCGCTTTCGTCTGCTTCCACAGCATCCTCGGCAACAGAATGCCCGGCGCAAGGGCCGGGCATTCGCGTTTCAGCCACAGTATCTGCTGTCGAACTCGTCTACGCGACCTTCGACAGCGCCGAGGCCTGTTCGACAGCCGGCTGCTCGGTGACCTCGTGGGTGATCACCTCGAACTGCAGCAATTGCGCGGTGCCGAACGAGGTCGAGATCGCCACGTCGGCGGCGTCGCGCCCACGGGCCATGACGATGCGGCCGATCCGCGGGTGATTGTGGCGGGCATCGAAGGTGTACCAGCGGCCGTCGAGATAGACCTCGAACCACGCCGAGAAATCCATCGGAGCCGGGTCGATCGGCACGCCGATGTCACCGAGATAACCGGTGCAGTAGCGCGCGGGGATGTTCATGCACCGGCACAGCGCCACTGCGAGGTGCGCGAAGTCGCGGCACACCCCGATGCGCTCGGAATGTCCCTCCGCCGCCGTGCGATCGTTGCGGGCGTAGTGATATCCGAACTCGATCTGATTGTGGGTGTAGTCGACGATCGCCTGAACCCGCTCCCACCCCGAGGTGATGCCGCCGAACAGCGACCAGGCGAGGTTCGACAGTTTGTCGGTGTCGCAATAGCGACTGCCGAGCAGATAGATCAGTGCCTCGTCCGGCAGTTCGGCGATCGGCAGTTGCCGCGCGCCCGGCGCCGTTTCGTCGGGCAGGCCGGAATCCTCGATCAGAAAATCATTGCTGATGTCGATGCGGCCAGCCGGCGCGACGATGCGCGTGCAGATGTTGCCGAACATGTCGACGAAGTCGCGCGCCGGAACGTCCGGCGCGAACCGGATCTTGTGTTCGCCGATAATGTGCTGCTGCCGGGAGGGATGAACGCTGAGCAGCAGGTTCATCGGTGTTTCCTGGAAGCACTGGAAGGCGATGTTGTAGCCCGCTCGAATTTTCAACGTTGTCTCCGTCGCTCGCGCGTCAAATGATGATATGTCATCAACAATGACGGACCGTTCAGTCGGTTCCTCCGTAACCGACTGAACGGATGCGCAAATGTGCGGCAAACGGATGCGTAGTTTCTAATCGATCAGGCCGAACAGCAACACCGATCGCGCCGTCACCTGATAGATGGAACCGCAGGCGAACTGCTCCCCGGGCGAACCGTCTGGAATATTGGTGTCGATCAGCAACTGCCATTTGGAGCCGTGCGGAACTTCCGGAAGGGTGAATTCGACCACGCCGTCGAAACTGTTGGTGATCAGCAGCACGGTGTCGTCCTCGGCGTGCCGGCGGATGCCGCTTTTCTGCGCGCGGCCGTCGAGCAGCATTCCGAAACACTTCACGTTGCTATCGTGCCAGTGCTCCTCCTGCATCGCGCCGCCATTGGCGTTGATCCAGGTGACGTCGCAGACCTCGAGCGTCTCGTCGTAATGGCCGGTCAGGAACCGGCTGCGCCGCAGCGTCGGGTAGGTCCGCCGCAGTTCCATTAGCCGCGTGGTGAAGCTCAGCAGGTCCTTGGCGGTGTCGCTGTGGTCCCAATGCACCCAGGAGATTTCGTTGTCCTGGCAATAGGCGTTGTTGTTGCCCTGCTGGGTGCGGCCGAATTCGTCGCCGGCGAGCAGCATCGGCGTGCCCTGCGCCAGCAACAGCGTCGCCAGCATGTTGCGCTTCTGGCGCTCGCGTAGGCTGAGGATCGCCTCGTCATCGGTGGGGCCCTCGGCGCCGCAATTCCACGAGCGGTTGTCGGAGTGGCCGTCCTTGCCGTCCTCGCCGTTGGCGGCGTTGTGCTTGTCGTTGTAGCTCGCCCAGTCGTTGAGGGTGAAGCCGTCATGCGCGGTGATGAAGTTGACGCTCGCCCAGGCCCGGCGACCCTGGCGGTTGAACACGTCGCCCGAACCGGACAGCCGCGGCGCCAGCGCTGCGGCCGGCGCTTCGCCGCGCCAATAGTCGCGGATGGTGTCGCGGAATTTGTCGTTCCATTCCGCCCAGCCGGGCGGGAAGCCGCCGACCTGATAGCCGCCGGGACCGCAGTCCCAGGGCTCGGCGATCAGCTTCACCGAACTCAGCAGCGGGTCCTGGTTGACCGCCTTGAGGAAGCCGCTCTGCTCGTCGAAGCCGTAGGTCTCGCGCGCGAGAATGGTGCCGAGATCGAAACGGAAGCCGTCGATATGCATCTCGCCGGCCCAATAGCGGAGCGAGTCGGTGACCATCTGGATCACGCGCGGATGCGTGAGATTCACGGTGTTGCCGGTGCCGGTATCGTTGATGTAGTAGCGCTTCTGGTCCGGCAGCAGCCGATAGTAGCTGGCGTTGTCGATGCCCTTGAACGACAGCGTCGGGCCGAGTTCGTTGCCTTCCGCCGTGTGATTGTAGACGACGTCGAGGATCACGGCGAGACCGACATCGTGCAGCCGCGCCACCATCTCCTTGAATTCGCGCAAGCTGTTCGGCACGTCGGCGGCGTAGCGCGGATCGGGCGCGAAGAAGCCGATGGTGTTGTAGCCCCAATAATTCACCAGATCCTTGTCCAGCAGATAGCTGTCATTGACGAAGGTGTGGATCGGCAGCAGCTCGACCGCGGTGACGCCGAGCGAGGCGATGTAGTCGGCCACCGGCTGGCTGCCGAGACCGGCATAGGTGCCGCGCAGATGCTCCGGCACGCCGGGATGCAATTTGGTGAAGCCCTTGACGTGGGTTTCATAAACGATGGTCTGGTCCCACGGCACGAATTTGCGGCCGGGCTCGCCCTTCCAGTCGAAGCCGGGATCGACCACGACGCATTTCGGCACGAACGCCGCGCTATCGCGCTCGTCGAAGGTGGTGTCGTCGCCGGTCTCCATCTGATAGCCGAACACGGCCGGGTCCCATTTCAGCTCGCCCGCATGGGCGCGCGCATAGGGATCGAGCAGCAGCTTGTTCGGGTTGAAGCGATGGCCGTTTTCAGGCTCGTAGGGGCCGTGAACGCGATAGCCGTAGAACGTGCCGGGGCCGACGTCCGCAATGTAGCCGTGGAAAACCTCGTCGGTGTATTCCGGCAGCTCGATGCGGCGCTCGGTGTCGCCGTCGAACAGGCAGACTTCGACCTTGGTGGCGTTGGCGGAGAACAGCGCGAAGTTGGTGCCCTCGCCGTCCCAGCAGGCGCCGAGCGGGTAGGGCAGGCCCTCGCGAACGCTGCTGGTGTCGTTGACGATCTTGTAAGCGGGCTCCGGCTTCGGCGGCTGCTTGTCCTCGGTGACCGGCTGTTCGAGCGTTGCGAGATCGGTCATCGCTGTGCCTCCCGCGGATGCCGCGTTAAAGTTGCGGCGCTACGCGCCGTCGCGCGGCCTTCCGTGGTCGCCGTCAATGTCGATCGATCTCTCATGAAGCTCCCCAAAACTCTGATGACCGCGATAATGTCTCATCCTCGCTTCGGTTCCATGACCACTGCCGTTGAGGGCCGGAACGGCAAACGGCCCGGACGCCGCGTGGCGGTCCGGGCCGTCGGTCGTGAAAGAACCGTGACTTATTTGTTGGACTTCGACGTCGTGGTGCTGCGCTGCTTGTCGAGGTTCTGCGCCATTTCGAGATGGTGCTTCAGCGCCGGCAGCGTCTTGCCCGCCCAATCCTTCAACGCGGCGTTGTCGCCGCCCTTCGCGTAGCGCTCGAACAGCGACACCGCATCCTTATGGGCGTCGATCTGCTGGTCGATGAAGGTCGCGCTGAAATCCGCGGCGGTCGCGGTCTTCAGCTTGTCGATCTTGCTCTGATGGTTGCTGTCGAGCGCGGTCGGCAGCGCGGCCTCGATCTTGCCGCCGGACACCGCCGACTTCAGTTCGGTGCTGGTCTTGGTGTGGTCGGCGATCATCTGCTTGGCGAACGCCTTCTCGGCGGCGTTGCCCTTGTCTTCGGCGATCTTGTTCGACTGGATCTCGAACATGTCGCTGATCGCGACCTGCTTGACGAAGTCGGCGGTCGCGGGCGCGACGCCGAGGACGGAATTGACCCCGGTTTTCTCGGTGATCGATTGCGCCATCGCCGGCGAGGCCAGCAGCAGACATCCCAGAATGATTGCGGTTCGTTTCATCGTCTTATCCTTCAGCTTGCGGCGTTGCGATTGACGCACGTCCGGAGCGTCACGGTTGCGCCGACCTGCACAACTGGAGCGTGACGATTCGGTTCCGGTCCCGCCCTGCGCGGTGGCGGGACGCCGGCGCGCGCTCCCGGCGCGAGGCGTCGTCTGTTGTCCCGGGGGTGTTGAGGCCGGCCGGCGAGCGTGTTAGGGAACGGGCGTCGCGGGTGTAGCTCAATGGTAGAGCAGCAGCCTTCCAAGCTGAATACGAGGGTTCGATTCCCTTCACCCGCTCCAATGATTTCAATGACTTGGCGGATTTATGGATTTCCATTCCGACAAGTCAGGGAAATCCATTCCGACAAACGTTCACATTTTGGCCTCCTGCTTGGCGCTTTGGGCCCGCCGTCTGATGCGCATCTGCGCGTCCTGCTTCCCCTCATCGTCGTCGTGCAGGTAATGCTCATTGCCGCCGTTGACTCCGCCAGTAGCGCGGCCGTGCTCGGTCGTGGCCAAAAGCAACAGATTCTATAGCCATCCCCGTTCGCTGAATGCGGCAAGATCGACTCCTGGCGGAGCGAACCAGCCCCCATTGCGATAACGCGCGCCGAGCTTGAGCGCGACTTCCTTGTTGCCAAAGGGAATTCGCAGCGGTGTGGCTGTTGCAGAAATCGGCGTCGGTGGTTTCTTCTCGTCGGACGACAGCCGAGGCCGATCTCCGGGAGTTTGTCGACGGCGTTGACGTTGGGGATGATGGCGTGATGGCTCGCGCCTTCCAATCCCTTGTCGTGAAAAGTGGCGCTGGCGCCCCTGTGGATCACCGGCGGTTCGGGCACCGGGATCGCGCCGAAAGATTGTCCCGCCTGCAGTCCGGCCACGATCCGCGGCACGTCCGCGATCAAGCTTTGCGGCAGGTAGCGGACCTCGGCGCGAGGGTAGGTGATGATCTTCTTGCCCGGACCGTCATAGAGCTGCTGCGCCACCTCGAGCGTCTTGCTGGCAAGCCAGCCGAAGCGCGAGCCGCAGAGTTTTTGCAGCGACGGAAGATCGTGCAGTTGGGCGATCCTTGCCGCTTGTCCTCAACGCGCACGGATAGCTCGCCCTCGAAGTCTCGCGGCATCGGTGACAGCCTCGGCCACCTCGCGCCGGACAATCCGTTCCTGCGGCGCATGCCGCAAGCCGCGCGCCCACATGGTCAAGCTGACCGAGACTCGCGAAATCACGCTCTCGCCCTGGCACCATCCTGAGATTGAAGACGGGCATTGAGTACCGTCGCCAGGGTCGTCATCCGACAGAGGAACATCCGAAATCTGACAGCTGTCCGATTTCCACGAACGTGCGGTTGGCCTGGCATCCTGCATATGGCAGTCTCAGTTCCAGAGATCGGAACGCTGCGGGAGGTCCTGTGGGAGCGGATCGGCGAAATACGCGCCAATTGCGAGGATGGCGAACGCTCTATCGACGGGGCGAACTCCATTGGCTCGGGGCGTTCTTGCTAGCGATCATCTGCGTGGCTCTTGCAACGGTCGCCCGCATTTTGCTTGGCCTGCTTGGTCCGACTTTGGCCTTCGCGACGTTTTTCCCAGCAGTCATGGTATGCGCTCTCGTGGGCGGTTGGCGACCCGGCCTTCTCGCAATCCTTCTGTCCGTCGGCGCGGTCTGGTGGGCTTTCATAGAACCGAACTACGCGTTCGGTCCCGTCAGTCATGTGATGGTTGCCAATTTCATTGTCTTCTCGGTGTCCAGCCTGGCCGTCATCTGGCTGGCACTTGTGCACCGTCAAGCCGTGTTCGACCTGGAAGACAATGAACGCGAACGACAAATGCTGGTCAATGGTAACTGCCCAGGTTCTCGATTTGGTTCAGGACAAGCGGAGGGATTTGGCCAGCGATACCGGATCGCAGGCTAGGGCGTCGAGGATGGCCCAGCCCTGCTTCTTGGCGGTCGAGAAGAA